>Ga0265294_10007482_pt1 | contig 12930 bp, 10 predicted proteins | sample MunlanPumphouse3_FD_192504 | JGI IMG/M metagenome (GOLD analysis project Ga0265294, IMG submission 192504) | Groundwater microbial communities from a municipal landfill in Southern Ontario, Canada - Pumphouse #3 | ecosystem: Environmental > Aquatic > Deep subsurface > Groundwater | place... | reverse complement strand
CATGCCGACACCATCATCTTCCACGATAATACGCAGGCGGTTTTTTTGCAAGTTGCGAATTACACGTACCTTGATGTTTTTGGCTTGCGCGCGTACCGAATTTTCTATGATATCTAACAGGTGTAACGATATATCTTGCATTATCTTACCGCTGTGGGTTAAGAGTATCTGCCTAATATCTCAGCTATTTTATCTTTGTTTTCGATTCGACCAAAGGTGTCTTCGCCAATAACGAAAACAGGGGCAAGAGAGCAAGCTCCAACGCAGCGGACGGCGCTCATGGTAAACAATCCGTCCGGTGTGGTCTCTCCCATGCCAATGCCGATATGTTCAGAGATCATCTGGATTAGGTGGGGCGCACCTTTTACGAAACAAGCAGTGCCGGTGCATACGTTCAAAGTGTATTTACCGCGGGGTTTCATCGAGAAGAAATTGTAGAAAGTAACCACACCGTAGATTTTACTTGCAGGAATGCCCATTTCGTTGGCGATAAATTCCTGAACCTCTATGGGTAGGTAGCCAAATATCTCTTGGGCAGTGCGCAAAATCTCTATTAAAGGATTGCGCAGGTCTTTTTTCTCTTCGATAACTGCCTTAAGCTGTTCGTATTGCTGGTTCTGTTTACTCGTCGCGGGAGCCATAACTCCTCCTTACATTACTATATTTTTCTTTCATTTTATCGTTCTTCCATCTTGCTTCAAGGCTGCTTTTCGCAATTCTGCAATTGATGCATTTTCCAGATACAGTTCGCTATATCCCGAACCGATATCCGCAAGGTAATGCGCATCAGATGCTTTTAAAAAACTGCGCTTGGTAAAATATGGTTGCTCGTCTTTCCAGCTTTCTTCGTTCATGCCTGCGGTAAGCCCAAAAAGCTCGAATGTAGGTTCTTCAGGCATGAACCCTAACTGGCTGATAATGCTATTGGCACCAGCATCCACATGAGCCGGAACGGCAAAGCCACCATAAGCCCGAATCTTCTTCACCACATGGCTTAAATCCCATAAAGATGAATTGATAAGAGCACGTTGTTCCATACTTATAATGTTCTCATTTTCGTCAATAATAACTTGGTCTCCAAAGAAATTTGCATCATTTTCTATGGGCAGTAGAGATGCATAAAGCTCTCTATCAAAAGCTTGGGCTTGCTCTTGAACATCAAAATAAGCTAAGATATGAATTTCCTCGGAGCTTTGAATTTCCACTCCCCAAGAAAAATATAGCTCCGCCTTTTTTGCCACTTTGGCGTAGGCAGGGCAATTAGCCATGCTATTGTGGTCGGTGATGGCAAACCAATCAATCTCACATTCCTTTAGGCGCGCTACTAATGCTTTGGGAGACATTTCTAATCCCCCACAGGGGCTTAGCACAGAGTGAATATGTAAATCCGCGCGAAACCAACGCATTAGCTATGAGCTTAGGCCTTGCCAAGCTGATATAATATCCCAGCTAATTCATAGGTGGGAAGCATACTAGTAACAAGCGCAATCCCTTCTTCGGTTGCCTTATCGATAACGGCTGCATCGGGTTTGTTTCCTTTGGAAAACACAATTACCGGTATGCCCGTCATGGATGCGACTGCGATTACGTTTAGATGCTTCATAATGGTTATCCAAGCTTGATTGGGTTTTGCCGAGCCCATTACATCGCTAAGCATATCGCAAACGTAAGCACCCTCTAATTCAATATCACTAAGTTCCAAAGCAGGAGTACAATTTACTCCCTTAATAGCCTTCATATAGTCTGTTAGCTTGATCATCTATATTCCCCTTGTTTCATTTTCTCTATTTTCGAATAGCTCAATCTTCATCGTCGTCTTTATTCTGACGTTTCAGCAGAATCACACAATCATCTATGGTTGCTTTGCCTTGCACAATATCTTCCGCCAATGCATAGCAAGTGGGGCTGCCACAGGCGCTGCAATTCAAGCCCGGTAGCATGGTGAGGAATTCATTTATGCGTTTCATTTTCTTGATAGCGTGTTTAATATCCTTATCCAATTCCATGATCGGGCGGGGAGTTAGGGGTACCACTGCGAAATCACCTTTGGCATACAAAGCTTCTAATTCATCCACATTAATATCTTTGGATTCTCCCTCTTTTATCATCTTTTTTATGCGGCTCATCGCCACGAAGGGATTTTCCACATTCAGGCAACCGCCCACACAACCATTTGTGCAGCTTCTCAGCACGATGTAGTCATATTGGTCTAAATAGTGATCTTCCACTTTGGAAAGGATATCCATCACATTTTCCACTCCATTCACGGAGAGTGCGCGGATGTCTTCACAATCCACCAAGTCTGCCTGCACACCGGATAATGCCCAAGTTAAGCCTTGGGGATAGGTATCTATATCTTTGGGGTCGTTTTGTATTTTCTTTACAATCTCGCGCACCTTGCCATAGATCATACCGGTGGAGAAAGCACCGTCTTGCAGGTGTTTATATGCTCCTTCCGGCTGGTGGACGGCGGTTACGTGCGCCACGCAAGGGACTATCAGGAATATCCCGATTTCACTTTCGCTAAGTTTTTCACGTTGGGCTACTTTATCCCTCAAGAATCTGGTTAGGATGCTCATAGGTGCTTCTTGATGGAAAAGATTGGGCAGCAGAGCAGGGTATTGTACCTGAATCAGGCGAACTACCGCCGGGCAATTACTGCTGAGGGTTGGTCTTTTATCGCGATTGGCACGGATGTAATCTCTAATCATCCCGATCATAAATTCAGTTACCATCGCTTCTTCGGCAACTTCATCGAAACCAAGCTCCAGAACTGCTTGCTTGGCTACTCCATAGCTGATATCTTCGGTAAACTGTCCAAAGAATGAAGAGGAGATAATGGCGATTTTATACTTAAACTTGTGGATTATATCTAGGGGGTCACTGCTGGGGATAATGGCATGGAATTTGCAGACGGCTACACAATTGCCGCAATCCACACAGCGGTTGGTATCAATCGTAGCTTTTCCATCTCTTACGCGGATTGCCTCTGTGGGGCATACACGTACGCAGGCAGTGCAGCCGGTGCAGTTATCTTCCAATATCTGAATAGCGTGAAAGTAGTTAATATCGCTCATATCTATTTAGGTAAAGAAGATTAAAAACTCCACCAGAGTAGATTCTCCAGCTTCTGAAGAGATGTGCAGGGCATCACTGTTCCTTTGGATATTAGGCAGCCCCAAGCCTGCTCCAAAGCCAAGCTCGCGCACCAGATCATCGGCGGTGGAATAGCCTGGAATCATCGCCTGAGCGATATCTCCAATACCAGGCCCCATATCTTCAAACTTTATATGAATCATGTCATCGTAAATTAAGCTCATCATTTTGCCACCCTTAGAGTGTGCTGCCACATTTATCTCTGCTTCGTAGGAAGCAACGGCGATGCGCCTCAGAATATCAGATTCCACGCCTAAACGTTTCAAGAGGTTTTTTACTTCCGAACTTCCCTTACCGGCGTTGTTGAAATCTTTTTCCGGGATATCAAATTCCAGCGTAACCTCAGCTTCTTGAGCTCTGGAAAAGCATTCTTTCAATGCATTTTCCATCCCAGGAGCAATGTTCCAGTAATCTGCCATATCAGATCTTGCAGCTACGTAAGCCTGCGTTAAAGAGGAGCCCGCTGGAACGGTAAAGGGTCATTTTAGTGGTAATTATGGGGAGTCCACGTTCCTCAGCCATTTCGATAACATCTTGCAGGGGACGTTTTCCGCGGACAAAGATGATGGCAATCAAATCTATCATATCCGATAAACGCACAACTTGGTTGTTGGTAATCCCAGTAAGTAACATGGTAGGTTCCTTGGTACACATCAAGATATCTGAGATCAAATCTGAAGCAAAAGCACAAGGCACCTTGCAATCTATATCTACCTCTGCATTCAGTACTTCTGCCTCTAAAAGGGCGATGATTTCACGTAACGTCATTTACTTTATCCTTTACTTCACATCTGTAAGACAGCTCGTACAATAGCGATTTTAAGTCAAGGAAAATAGTTAGGCTCATGTTCAATTAGAGTGGGTAGCTACACGAGTATTGTGTTAAACAGCGTGATTAACAAAACTATAATTTAGCTGTTACAGAAACATTCCTAGCTTGCATTGCCCTATCATTGCCCTTACATTGCGGATGGGATGGACAATTCAAGGGCAATGCTAGGGGAATAAAAGCACATAAGATAGATGAAGAAATGAATCAGCATACAAACAAAATAAACTTACCCACCATGATTGAACTTGAGCAAAATATCGAGAAAAGCAGTTTTTTTGTTTTAACTCATAAATCGGCGAAGTGGGAGATAGCAGCGTGATTTAAGAAGATGCAGTCGCCAATTTAAAAGTCAAAACGGCGAGTAGGTAAATGACGATTCACCTTTTGGCTTTACAAAATATCATCCTCCCAGTACTTGCATCTAATGAATATCTTGTGAGGTTTTTATGAAAACAGTCGTTTCTATGCTGCTTTTACTGTTTATAGTCAGCATCATTTTAGCTATGCAAATCCCTCAATCTTCCACCCCTGTGTTTACCGACACCAATCTCATCAAGGACTTTGTCAGGATCGATCCTGATGATCGCCAAGCTGAAACTCTCCCCACCCAAACCTGGATCTGGCAGGAAGATAATTGCCTCATGGTACATTTTGAATGCGTGATTGATCAAGATTTTAAGCCCGGAGCTGTAACTCCTCGCGATCAGACTCCCGATGCCGATTTCCTCAGAATTCAGCTTATCACCAGTCCCGAATCTTATTATGCCTATTATTACTGCGCCTATCCCACTGGCACGCTTCTGGATGGAGTTCGTAACTGTGATATGTCCACAAAGTATGATTGGGATAGCAGCTACAGCTACACCAGTAATTATGATGCGCATACCTGGAACGTAACCTTCCGCATTCCCTTAAATGAGCTTAGATTCCAGCAGAATCTTCCTTACCAGTGGAAAATTATCCTCACCCGCTACAGTCCTAAAACCAAATACTTTTTCTCCTATCCTTATTCCAACATAAAACAGGGCAAAGACTATTTCACCGAGGCTTATGATCTTGAACTGAACGGCAAAATCCAACGTAAACTGGATATCAAATTCAAGCCCTACTATGTGAAAAGCTACGATTTGCTCGCCAAAACAGCCAGCTTCGATCCTGATCATTTGGGATTGGATGTAGCACTGAATCCCAGCCAGCGCACACGCATCAAGGTATCCATGAATCCAGATTATTCAGATATTCCTCCCGATGATGCCCAAGACAATTACAATAGTAAATACCCTCCTAACAACAGCGAAAGCCGTTTCTTCTTCACGGAAGATATTGATGTCTTCGAATCTGTTTCAGATTATTTTTACACCCGTAATATAGTCCAGCCTAAGCTTGCCTTCAAGATGACAGGCAACGGTAAAGTAGTAACCTGGGGCATCCTGGGAGCTTTTGACCGAGAAATTATAGACGAGGGATATCAGAACAACCCGGATGATTATTATCAGGTGATGACCATCACTCCTACCTGGCGGCGGCTCAAGCTCAATGCCAATGTGGTCAGCAGAGCCAATCAAGGTTACTACAATCACTTGGGAAATCTCAATTTTAATCTGGAATTCCTGCCCAAAATCTTCCTTGGGGCATTCTATGGTGAAGGTTTTCGTAAAAACGAACATGAATACGATCCCAAGCTGAAACAGGGATGGGCATCCAGCGTTTCTCTACAGGCGAAACCGGGCAATTGGGATGCCGGTTTGTTCTATAATCGCATTGATAAAGACTTCACGGCTGATACCGGATGGTATCTGACCACCGATACGGATAATCTCAGTACTTCCATCTCCTACACCAGCGAGACAACGGAAAATGCGATTAAAAGCTACTCTATGTCCGGATGGGGAAACTTTGGGCACATGCAAGTCAGCACTGAACCCATTGAACTTTATAGCATGGGTGCTAACGCCAATGTAAGCTTCAAGAATGATATGGCTTTCAGTAGCTACGCTAATGTCATGAAAGAACAGGATTTGATCGATGACCTGCACGATACCTATTTCGCCAATGGCTCCTTCTCTTTTAGGCTAAATGAAGACATCTACTTATCAATAGGAGGCGCATACTGTAAAGCTCTCATTTATCAGCTCTACGATACGCGTAACAAACTAAACCTCTTTGCCTACATAGGAGGTACCATTGCAGCAAAACTGGATTTCTCTGTAAGTGGGGGATGGCATAGCTTCGATTATGACAAGGTAAACATAGTAGGAGGCAATATCGTTACTTTGGATGATAAATACGTGATTGGCAATGGCACCCTGGTCTATACTCCCGGTCAAAAACTGCAATTCAGAACCGGTGCTGGGATCAGTAGCTATGAAACAGTAGGCAACTTTGCCCAGCTAAGCTATTATGGGAATGTACGCTATGAGTTTATGCCAGAATATTTTATCTATGCAGGATTCAAGAGCAGACAGACCCAAGATGTAGCTCCGAACTATGCTGAGCCGATGGGACACTTTAGCAAAGACCAGGCTTCCGCCTATATCAAGCTAACCGCTACGTTATGATTAAGATAGGCAACCTTTGAAGTCCAAGACAAAACCCTCTATCTTCAAGCTCAGCGTAGCCTAACCCGCTAACCCGCTAACCAGCTAACCTGTTGACACCTATCAACAGTTTCCCAAATTAGCCCAATAATCACAGAAAAGAGAGGTTGACAGCAAGCTCCTGCCGTGGCATATTGTCTTATAGACTAAACTTAAAGGAGACAATCATGAAAAAACTAGCGATTATACTTTGTGTTGTGCTACTACCTTTGCTGCTGTTAGCCTCTGCAGGCAATTATATGGATTTACTGCGTGGGATTCAGTTCCCAACTGGAACCAGCAGAGGATATCGGATTAATAATTCTATTAGCTATTACTATCTTTCAGATGTCTGGTCACCTGACACCAAAAACGTTTTTTACTATAACTCCTCCCATGGCTGGGTTGATGCTATGGATTCCTATGATTACAACAACGACACGAGTACTTGGGAAAGCGGTATATCCAGTATCTTTACGCACGACAGCTATGGCAGAGTAACCGGTGCGCAGTACATTATGTCTTTTGGGGAATTGATAATTCCTGTGATGAGCACCACCGCCTTGTACGACAGCCAACATCGCTTGATACACTACTATATGAATTCCTATGATTTTGGAACAGGGGAGTGGATTCCGCTTACCAGAATGCACTTTGAGTACTCCGCCACCAACTTTAGTGCTATGTATAACTGGGAATACGATTCAGAACTAAATATGCCCATTTATGGTAAAACTAACTTTACTTTTGATGGACAGGGCAGGGTGATTGAGACCATTAATCAGGTTGCTCCCGATTCACTTGCCTGGGTGAATGATACTCGTAATGTAACCACTTACCACCCCCATGATACAAGTACTGCAGCCTCTATGATAGAATATATTTCGGCTATGCTTCCCGCTGCTATGTTCTTTGAAGATTTTGGTTCTCCGGGAATGATTGACACCGAAATAAACTATGATTGGAGCGGAACCGGCTGGGTTAATTCCGAACGGACTGTTTCCACCTATAGCCCTAACGATAAAATAGCAAGCTCTCAAGATGATTACTGGGACGGAGCTTGGGTGCCTTATTATAAAACTAGCTATAGCTACGATGCAAATGGGAATTACACCGAAGTATTGGAACAAGAGCACAATTTGGCAGCCTGGGAAAACAGCTCTAAAACAGTTTACGCTTGGGAACAATCCAGTGCCAATGAAGATCAGAATACACCCGCTATCGGCAGCCTGAGCTTGAATGCCTATCCTGTTCCCTTCAGCAGTACGCTAACGCTTAGCCCCCAGAGTTCAAAAACTGGAATAGTAGATATCCAGATTTACAATATGAAAGGGCAGTTGCTAAACAGCCTGGCTGCTCTCCCCGGACAAAGTATCGAGTGGAATGGCTTGGATAGCAAAGGCAATAAAACCGGCAGTGGGATTTATTTTATAAAAGCCAGCCAGCTAGGAGCTACTACCACAAATAGAGTGATAAAACTGAAATAAAACCTGCGATTTTGTCCCTTGCTTTATTAGGGGATCTGCTTATAATATCAATAACCTACAAACCCTACATAGAATGCCCTCCGATACGTGGAGACACCGCCCGGTGCTCTCCACGTTTTTTTTCATTAGAGAGGTTCTAAGAAGGGTTAGAGATTATCTGGATCATCGGCGCGGTTTGCAAAAACGGTGATCAGAGCTATGCCCAAAATAGCCATTTGCAGCTTTCAGTGATGGGTTACATCCATTTACCCGACAGATCGTCTTTAGTATATCTCTGATCAAGTGCGGGTTGACAATATCGGGTGCAGGATGACAGTAAATGCCCAGATGGTGGGAAATATTCACCTGCTATCCAGAAAATCATTGACGATAAATGCTGCGATCTTATGGAGCAAGGAAAGAACTGCCCTGTATGCTGACAAATACAGATGTTTAAAGATGCGATAGATTTTGGAGTTGACATACAACTCAAGAACTAATAGTTTGAAACCGCTGATAGTTTAGGAAATCAAGGGAGTATCCCGTGCTAAAAAATGATGTGCAAGACCTCAACAGAGCCATGTACGATGAGATAATTAGTTATGTTCAAGATGAGAGCCTTAAGAGCTTTAAGTATTTAAACATATCAGACGATATTGCTAATACCATCCTCATCCGGGTGTTAAAAGATTCCGTATCGGGGAAGCTTGTCAGCTTAACGCAAGCGTATGTAAATTCAGTATATCCAAAAGCGGTTGAAGACGTATTTGATTACTACCAAAAAGTATCCCTTCATTATTCATTGTCCAAAACACACGATCCAGAGCTTTCAAACGATATCTCGCAGGAAGCAATCCACCTGTTGCTAACCTCAAAGAATTACATAAAGGGTATTTATACGTGGCTAAAGCAACTAACTCATAACTTGCTCTGCAAGCACTATCGATCCATGGTGCAGCATAAAGAACTCTATGATTCTCTTTGCCGAGAATCTGAAATCGTCAGGAAATTGATGTGCGACCAAAACACAATACAAATAGAAGGTCTTGATCCCATCCTGAAAGAAGAAATCCTCAATACCAATGAGTATAAAGAATTTGAATCTATGGAATCCTTCGAAAAGATAAGCGCTTATGCTACTCATCTGAATGTTAGCAACGCAGTGGCTCAAAAAAGGAAAGATAAGATTGTTAAGAATCTAAGATCAAGGCTACTGCTTGCGATGGGTTGGGAAGCTGGAAGGGACATTTTGAACTATAATCAGTACAATGCGATCCTAAAATTCATCAGAAACATCCAAAATATAGGAGAAAGCGGTAGAATTCGTGGCATAAGCTCAAGCTCACTGGCTCAGACAGACGAAATCCAGAAAGTAATGGAGGGAATCACCAGCATAGTTGATTGGGGTATCGGGATGATTGCTAATGGAAGATTCAGATTTCACATCTTCCATCTGACACCTGAGAAAACATCAATTGCGGCCACTTTCATCATAAGCTTTAACGAAAGGAACCACATCAGCATTGAAAGCTGTAAAAGAAACGAACTTGTTGGAATTCGTCCAATACCTGCTAACGTACAGATACCCAAGGAGATGGGGGTGTCCCTTTGGTCTTATGAGAAAATTATTTCAATGCTGAAGTAAAATATCTTCGATTCTGGCATCTCAGTTTTGCCATTTTTGACACTTATATATAGAAACTAGTTTCAAGGAGTGTCAAAATGAAGAAGCTCATTCTGTACGTAGTTCTGGCTGTAGTAAGTTTTAACATGTTTTGTGCAGATCCAGATCTGTTTGATTCCGATGCTACTCCCAGCGATCTCGGAGCAATACGGGCAAGTGATCATCAGTATGAAGAATACACCATGCCTTACAATAATACTACTAATATCAAGTGGATGAGCTTCCCGGTGCTGAACAGATTCACCAATGGCAGCACTACCAATAGCAATTTCTTTGAACCGATAGTTAATCCAGTTATCCTCGATTGGGTGGATTGGAAGGTGGAGGATAATCCACAAATGAGGATGGAGTTCGTGAATAGTGTCCTGTATAATGGCGAGGAGTCTGTTACTACTCCCGTGGGTTATAAGGTGCAGCTTAAGAACACCGTGGTTGATGAGATCAGGATTCCAACCCCAGGACATGTACAAGGAACCAACACAGTTCTGCATCTCTACAAGTACCTAAGCGGAAGCACCACCATCAACGAAAACTGGCTGGGCTACTTCCTGCCGGAAAGTGCTACACCTTTCGAGGCTTTTTCGCCAGTGCTGGATAAACTTACCTACATCCAGACTCAGTATTGGAGTATGACTAAGATGTCTAATGGGCTATGGCGCACCTCTTCTTCCAACCCCACCATCAATTATGGAGACATGGTGGTGGTGAAAGTAAGCCAGGATTGCAACTTTTCCTGGGAAAACAGCCAACCGGTTGACCCCAAAATGGTTAAGCTCGCACAAAATTTCGATTACACCGAAAAGCCGGATTATCTCCCAATGTACATCGAGTTTGAGGGAGATCAATCCCTGGAATTACCAAGCGAGATTGGTATATATGTGAATGGAATCTGCAAAGGAGCCACGGTGGTGGAGGGTGCTGATGCACAAATCTGTGTGTATCTTGATGCGAATGAGCAGATAAGTGCCGAAAATTCTGAACTGGTGTTCTGGTATAATTCTAAAGCCCAAGCTCAAAACCGGATGCGTTGTAAATTAACTTCTGGTTCACTGAGCCAAAACCACGATTTCGATAATTTGTACTATAGCTTTGTGGTTAGTGATAAAACGGAATTTGAACCCATTATTCCGCTTACTAAATTGAACCAGAACTATCCCAATCCCTTTAACCCCACTACTACCATAGCATACGAGCTGGCTGAAGCTGGGCTTGTCTCTATGGAAATCTACAACTTGAAAGGGCAAAAGGTAAATACCTTGCTTAATGATAGTATGGCAGCGGGAACACACCGGGTGGTGTGGAATGGAACCGATAAATATGGACGTGCCGTTTCCAGCGGTATTTATTATTGTAGGCTGATCACCAAAGACCGGAGCATCAGCAAGAAAATGATTCTCTTAAAATGAACTAAATCGGTACAGGGAGAGCTTTGCTTTCCCTGTACTTTCTTTTTGTCATGCCAGCGCAGGCTGGCATCTAGGCAAGACAAAAGACTTCCCGCCTGCACGGGGAAATACATGGAGATTTTGCAATGAAGAATCGGATGATAATGATCACGATATTGATGTTTCTGACAACCACAGCATTTGCCGCTACTTTATCGGTTGCCCTGGATGGCAGCCAATCCTTTAACAGCATCCAAACCGCTATTGAAGCCTCATACAATGGTGATACGGTGTTGGTTTACCCCGGCAGATATATAGAAAACATTGACTATATTGGCAAATCCATCACAGTCTGCAGTTTGGAAGCCACCACCAACGACAGCACCTATATCAGCAGCACCATTATAGATGGCAATCAGAGCGGTTCCTGCGTAGCGTTTCGCAATTCGGAACAAAACGCCACTTTGCGTGGTTTCACCATTAGCAATGGAACAGGATATACGGTGTACGACGAGTGGCATAGAGGCGGTGGCATATTGCTATATCTAGTTGAGCAGATTAACATCAAAAATTGTCATATTACAAATAACAAAGCTGGTTGTGGAGGGGGGATATTTTCGATAAAAAGTTCAATGACTTTCTCAGGGCTACAAATATACAACAACTATTCAGTTATTCAAGGAGGAGGCATTGCTTTGGTGGGTGCTTCGAGTCATTATCCAACCATAGTCTTTGATCCTGTTAATCGCTGCTCTGTTTACTCTAATTATGGTACAAATCCTGTGGACATTTTTATTTGTGATATAAGAGCCAACTTAGAGATAAACTTGGATTTGTTTACTGTTGCAACAGTTGATAAATTCTATATTTTCAGGCACAGCAATTTGCCGGTGTTTGAGCAATTCATCGATACTGTTAACATCCAAAGAGCTTACCGCAGTGAAGTGAATCACGACCTTTATGTAAGCCCCAGCGGTAGCGATAGCAATTCGGGACTTAGTCCGGATCTGGCGATGAAATCCATCACCAAAGCCATCCATAGAATCGCAGGTGACAGCCTAACAGTAAAAACGGTTCATGTATTACCAGGTACCTATAGCGATGGGATGGGTGATCAGATCCTTCCTGTGCCATTTAAATCTCACGTTAACATCATTGGAGCTGGATCGAATAGCACCATACTTTCATCCAATATACCTGCCTTCACATATGCCAAATTGTTTTTTTCTGGATTTTGTATGAATAATTCACTACTTGGCGGGTTCAGTCTCATATCGGATAACGAAAGTAGTAATTGTGCCATTTATTGGGGTAAGGAAGTTACCAACGTTCATGTATCTGATATTGTGGTCGCCGACATGGCTGCCGAAAAGCATGGCGTAGTGTTAATCTCAGACTGGAAAACCTCCAGTATTGGCTCTCTAGTGCTGAGAAATATTACTACCCCCGAGAAAGCAGTTTATATTGTTAATACCTCATCTGGCTCAATCAGCAACTCAATCTTTGAGAACATACATTCCACATATAGTTCTCCGGATACTCCCGGAGATGATAGTTGGGGCGGTTCCGTGTTTAGTATTCGTGTGTCTGGTTCGCTTACTGTAGAAAACTGCGTGTTCAGCAATATTCGTGTCCAGAACAACCAAGATACATTTGCAATATCTATCTTTAACAGCATGACGACCCAGGGTGCGAACATCAAATTCAGCAATTGCCTCTTTGACAATATCAGAACCAACAACACAAGGGCGATGTTGTTTGGGAGTAACAGCAGCAGTAACTTTGAAGTAACTAACTGCACCTTTTACAATAACTATAGCCCGACGGCGGC
>Ga0265294_10007480_pt1 | contig 12931 bp, 15 predicted proteins | sample MunlanPumphouse3_FD_192504 | JGI IMG/M metagenome (GOLD analysis project Ga0265294, IMG submission 192504) | Groundwater microbial communities from a municipal landfill in Southern Ontario, Canada - Pumphouse #3 | ecosystem: Environmental > Aquatic > Deep subsurface > Groundwater | place... | reverse complement strand
TTTGGAAGATGCCGCACGATTTCCGTGTTTAGCCACCTTAACCCCAGCTGCCGCTACAACAAATGCTGAAGTTGTCGAAATATTGAAGCTATTTGCACCGTCACCGCCTGTTCCCACAATTTCAAAAAGTTCCATATCATGCTCAATCTTCATTGCGTGGTCACGCATGGCTGCGGCACAGCCGAATATTTCATTTATTGTTTCTGCCTTGCTGCTTTTTGTGGAGAGTGCCGCCAGAAAAGCAGCATTCTGTACCTGCGTGGTTTCTCCACTCATAATTTCATTCATAACACAATATGCCTCATCGTAACTCAAATCCTGCTTATCAACAATTTTAATAATAGAGTTCTTAATCATTGTTCATTCTCCTTCGCAATATTTAAAAAGTTTTGAAGCATCTTCTTGCCATCCGGTGTCATAATTGACTCCGGATGAAACTGTACCCCATAGATGTTGTAATCATGATGTTTTACCGCCATAATTTCTCCGTCCTCTGTCTTTGCTGTAACAAGCAGCTCCTTCGGCATCGTATCCTCCAAAGCCGCAAGAGAATGGTAGCGTGCTACCGGCACCATATCTGGGCATCCGTTAAACAGCGGACAATTTGTATTTAGCCTTGTATTGGACTGCTTTCCATGCATTAACGTTTTTGCATAGGATACTGTACTACCAAAGGCTGTGCAGATGACTTGATGACCAAGGCAAACACCCAAAATCGGTATATCCCCACCCAGTTTTTTAACTACATCAATACAGATTCCTGCATCTTCCGGCTTACCTGGGCCCGGCGAAATAATAATCGCTTCCGGAGCCAGTTCTGCAATTGCTTCCGGTGTCATCGAATCGTTTCGAACGACCTTAATTTCCGGGTTAATGGAGCCAATCAACTGATACAGGTTATAAGAAAAGCTATCATAGTTATCAATCAAAAGAATCATTAGAATTCCTCCTCTGCCATTTCAATCGCCTTTACAACAGCAGTTGCTTTGTTGATGCATTCCCGATATTCCGTTTCGGGAACAGAGTCTGCCACTATACCCGCCCCGCTTCGGATAAAGACCTTACCATTTTTCTTGTATGCAATGCGAATTGCGATGCAGGTATCAAGATTTCCTGTAAAATCCAGATAACCGATTGCTCCGCCGTAAATACCTCTTTTGTTATTTTCCAGGTCATTGATGAGCTGGCACGCCTTGATTTTTGGCGCACCGGAAAGCGTTCCTGCAGGCAAAATGGCATCAATTGCATCTAATGCACTTTTATCTTGGGCAATTTTTCCGCAAATAGTGGAACCAATGTGCATAACGTGTGAGTAGCGCTCAATAGAGTGGTATTTCTCAACGATGACACTTCCAAATTTGCTGATTTTACCGATATCATTTCTTCCGAGATCAACAAGCATATTGTGCTCTGCAAGCTCCTTAGGATCCGCAAGCAACTCTTTCTCCAGTGCCAAATCTTCCTCATCTGTTTTTCCTCTCGGACGTGTTCCCGCCAGAGGAAAAGTATGTAACACACCGTTCTCCAGCTTTACCAGCGTTTCCGGTGACGCACCGGCAACTTCCATATCGGAGCTGGAAAAATAGAACATATACGGCGAAGGGTTTATAGTACGCAGGATACGATAGGCATTAAGCAACGTTCCTTCATATTGTGCTTCCAAGCGATTGGATAGGACAATCTGGAAGATATCACCTTCCTTAATATGATGTTTTGCACACTTCACCATATCGCAATATTCTTCCAAACTGAACAGGGATTTGATTTCCGATTTTAACTTTCCCTTCTTGTTGGTCTGTGGTTTTCCGTTTAGGAGCAAATCTGCCATCTGACGAAGTTCCAGTATTGCCCGGTTATATTCCGTCTCGTAATTATCCAAAAAAATATTAACAATCAAAATAATTTTTTGACGGAAATTATCAAATACAATAACTTTATCAAAGAGCATGAGGTCAACATCTTTGAAACCTTCCGTATCTTCGGCATTTAATTTCAGGGAAGGCTCCACATATTTGAGGTAGTCATAGGAAAAATATCCCACAAGACCTCCTGTAAAAGGCGGAAGTCCCTCAAATCGCACACTTTTATGTGCATCAATTACCTGCTTGATATATTGTCCCGGATTGTTCGTCTCGAAAGAGTGAGACCCAACTTTCATCTGACCATTAAGACAAGTAATCTCAAGTTTGGGATTGTACCCTAAGAATGTGTATCTGCCCCATTTTTCATTGTTAGAAATGGATTCCAGCATATAGCAATGTTCAGAAACATTTTTTAAGATACGCATTACTTCTATCGGTGTTTTTATATCCGATAAAATTTCCATGCTGATGGGTACAGTCTTATACTGCCCATTCTCGGCAGTAGCTTTGATTTGTTCAAGATTTGGATAGAACATAAATGCCTCTCTTTCTTTTCTGTCAGAAACAACAAAAAGTCCTTGACAGAATTTTAATAAATTCTGTCAAGGACGAATAAACACGATCCGCGGTGCCACCTTGATTTACGGTATAACCGTACACTTTAAGCAGGATACTAACATATCCCCGGCAACTGACGTATGCCACACGTTGCAGAATACTCCTGCAATTTACAAATCGCAGTTTAACTGCACCCTCAGCGGTCCATTTGATGACTTGTTTTCCGTCTGACTCTCAGCATCGCAGACTCTCTGTGGGAGCATCATCACCGTTATCTCCGCATCAACGGTTTAGTATATTCAATTTTCTTTGATGTTATCACTAAGTATCCTGTCTGTCAATAGCTACATCGAAATTTATTATTTATCCATCGTGAAGGCTTTCAAAAGCAGGCTTGGATAATTGACACTTTGTGTGTTATCTCTCTAATTTCTTGTTGTGTTAAATTGTCTAATAATGTTCCCAAATAATAATTTTGAAGTCTTATCTCATTGAAGGTTATGAGCATTCGCTCTGATACCGCCTTAAATGCTCCACCATGTAAAATCTCAATAATTATGAAATTGAGCCGTTGCATCAGCGTGAAGATGTAACGGCTCTTGTTTCGTTATAGACCCAATATAGTCCAGATATAGGTCGGCGCCGTTAGAGTGAACACCAAGCAGGCGAACAGAATTGCGGGCGCCGCCCACTCAAACTGTCCGTGTTTCCTATAGTCGAAGTAAGCCATCCCCAATTTTGCGAAGAAAAACACCGCCAGAATCAGGTCGATTGCCGGAAACACCACCTTGTTGACCACGGTTTTAATCTGTCCGGAGGCGTCGTTCCACGTTTCCTCGATTGCTCCTGCCACATCGCCGTTTGCCGCAAAAGCGGTTGTGCAAAACAGCAGGCTTACCATGAGAACAAGCGAGAGCGCCAGTGTGATTTTTTTGTATTTTTTCATAAAGACCACCTTTCCGCATTGAGAAACAAGGCCGCAGGATTGCTCCCGCCGCCTTATTCTTTTTCTGTGTTATTGCTAAGGCCTTTTAGGGCCAACATGCCAATCCTGCCACAAATTGCCCTTTATGGTCAGGCTGTCGGTCAGATTCGCGGACAGCATCCCATCCGGCGTCCACGCATCTATGAGCCATGTATTGACGGTATAGGCACCGTCCGGCATCCAGATCGGGCTGAAATGAGTGCGGTTTTTGTAGGTGGAATACGGATTTTTCTGAAACTCGAACCGCCCCGTACCCATTCGCTCCAACAGCCGCCAATAGGTTTCGTAGCCAAATTCGGGGAAATAGCTGACCGCATTCTGCGGCTGGGTAACCGCCGAGCTTTGGTTGGAACTGACACTCCCGGTGACGGTCTGGTTGATGCCGTACCCGGATTTCATTACCGTTCCGCTGGCGGTGGGGTTTTTGCTGTCGCACTGGATGCTCATGTCAGCAGTCAGGCTGGCGCTGTAGCGATCCAGATCAAATTCCCACCATCCATGGTCACACCAGTATCCGTCCTCATCATCCCCATGCCATACCCAATATTCCTGCCACCACGGGCGCCAGACACTCCAGCTTGCCGTGCTTTTCACCGCCCTACTTGGGACAGAAGCACGGGTGAAGCTGTCGTTGCGGTCATCCGCTACAGGATTAGGCGGCGGGTTCTTATTAAGGTCAACGATTTTCACGTTGAGGGTCGTTTTCGCTGTGCTGCCGGGGCCGGACACTGTAACCTGAACAGTCATATTCTGCTCGGTATCGGGAGTTCTCCATTTCACCCACGCAAGCTGGCTGTCGCCGTCGGGGTAGTAAACATTGCCCACGCTGTAGGTCTGGCTTCCGATATTGAAGCTGACGCGGGTGGGGTTGTCCGGGTCGGACTGTCCGCCGCTGATTCGCACCGCCGTGATGACGTCGGTGTTGACCCGGTACTCGTAATCGTAAGCTTCAATCTGCGGCGTCTCCGGCTTTTCTTCAAAACGGACGATGCCAAGCCCAAGGCTGGACTTGATATCCGCGTTGGTCGCGGCGCTGGTCTTGCTGCCTCCCCACGCGGGATAGCCGAGATCACTTACCTCCAAAAACATGGCGAGGGGCAGATTCTTGTGGGTGAGAGATACCATACGCCGTCTTAACAGACCGCTGGTCTGCTCATCATAGAGTGCTGCTTCGGTGGCGGTGGTAGCAAACATATTGCCCTCAAATTTATAAAAGGCAAAGGGTTCAAGGAGCAACTTATACTCACCGCCAATCAGAACATCGTAATCCATGCCTGTATGATTTGCGATGAGCTGCACCAAAAACTCAGAGCAAAAGTATTTTTTGAGCGCATCAATGTTATTGCTCCCATTGGTACTAATGACTTTCGGAATGGCTTGAGGTGGTTTTATGGTGGTATAGCCACCTTGGACAGCTTGCAAATTTCTGCCGTTGTTGTACTGTATTTTGCTGACCTTACCGAAATGATAAATTGAAGATGACGGAGATTTATTGCTCAAATCAATAGGTGTAGTAACAACCGCATGGTCGCTCGCACGCACCACCGTTACACGCACACCTTCGTTGCCGCCGCTCCACGAATTGGCGCTGGTTCCGCTTCCCATTCCGCCGCCTCCGCCGTCAATGTTTCCGCTGCCACCGGTGTCGGCAAGCGCAGTCATCGGGCAGAGCAAGCAAAAAATAAGGAACAGCGGCAGGGCTCTCAAAAGTAGTTTATTCATTTTGCCCTCCTGTTTTTTGCAAAATAAAAGCACGGTATCTTTCAACCGTGCTTAAAGTCCTATTCATTGAGGAGGTCAGTCCATAGTCCCGACCTGCTTGTTAATGTCACCATCGCTTTTTCCCTCAATCACTTGATTCTCGCCCAAGTTAGGCACATTATCAAAGCCGGGAATGCTGTTTCCGCCACTGCTGGATTTAGAGGAGGATTCCTGCTTCGGTGTTTCCTTGGGTTGTTCCACCTTGTCATGGTCGACAGCCATTGGAGGCTCGGTGACCTTTTCGCCGTTGGGCTTCTGCGTAGAGTCTTGGAGCTGTTCCTCGGTATATTCGGGCTTGCTCACATCGCCCTGAATGGTCTGCTCGGTACCGCTGGAAACCGCACCGTTGTCGGTGCTCACCGGCTGCGTGGTATCGGGCGGGGTGACCACTACATCTTTTTCTTTCTCTGTGCTGTCCGGCTCGGACGGGTCTACCGTCACATCGCTTACCTCAGAGCTTTGGGACGGTAGGGGCGCATCCACCGGCTTGGGTGTCTGGAACCGCTGCCCGATCAGCACCACCAGCACAGCGCAGAGGGCGAGTCCACCGGCGACGGCCAGCCACTTTTTCATTTTGGGGTTCATATTTTTCATAAGAGCATCCTCCTATTTACCATATTTTGATAAGTCTCTTGTTATTTCACACCCTACCACGAAGTTTTCAAAAAGTCTATCTATATTATAGAAAACTTTTTTATAACAGTCAAAACCTTGGTGTGTATCCAGCGCTGGTCTTGACCTTGATGGTCATGGGCGGCAGCAACTGTCCGCCAAAGGATACGGGAACCTCCAGCAGGATGGTGCTGTCCGCCTCAAAGCGGGCGGAGGCTTGTTCACCCGATGCAAATGGCGCGTTTCGGATGTCCACATCCAGATTCCAGACTTTAAACTCCAGCTTGCCGTTCGGGGTGCGCTTTTCATGATAGCCGCTGCTATAGGAAAGTCCAAGGATGTCGTCCAGCCGGTCATAAATATCGCCGTAATCGAGGCTTTCCTCGAAATCTCCGGCATAGGGCTGATACGCGCCCGAATAGCCCTCCCGCACACCGTGGTACACGTCATCGTAATTCTCCACCACCATGGAAATGACAGCTGCCTGCACTGCATCCCGAACACCCTGCGCTATGATCATCAGCCGGAAATATTCAGAAATGCCGGTGAAGATGATGACCAGCGACAGGGTGATTGCGATGATCAACGGAAAGCCCGCGCCGCCTTTTCCCCGTAGGATTTGCTTGATTTTATCCGTCATTTCCAGTAGACCTCGCTCTTTCCCGACGCGTCCGCCCGCAGCGTAATGGGGAACGAGCCGAAGCCGCCAAACAGTCCGATGTTGGTCTGGTAGGTGACCGTTACCGTGACTTCCTCGTTCAGCTGGATTCTGCCGGTTTCAGACCACTCTACGCTGGGAGAAAGCCCGGTCTTTTCCCGTAGAAGCTGCTCACGGCGGCTGGTTTCGCCGCCCACCTGTCCGGCAATTTCCGCCTCCCGGATGAGCTCTGTGGCAAAGGTGTCCAGCTGCTGCTTTTGGATATAGACGGGGAACACCTTCACGGCAAGGGCAATGACCAGCATGGCGCACAGTACCAGCACCGCCACATCAAGATAGCCCTCGCCGCGCTTGTTTCTCAGAAGTTTTCTCAGCACATGGTCACCCCCTGCTCAAAGGGTCCCTGCTCCAGCCTTGGTTCCGGGTTGTGGTCACTTAAGATACGCCACGCACCCTTGCTGAAATCGGCGGTGCAGATTTCCTGCTCCAGCAGTTCCTCCGCCGGAATATCTCTGGCAAATTCAGAGCTGCCGGGATTTCCTTTCACGCTGTGGCCTGTCAGCAGAAGCTGTGCGGTTTCCGGCGTCAGGTACACATACCCGCCGGGCGTCATCATGTCAAACGATGCGTTCGGGTGCGCTACAATAAATTTCCGCAGGGTGATTCTCACTTCCTCCGCGGAAACGGGCGCATATTCCGGGTCAAGGGTATATTCTGATTCCGATTCGCCCTTGTCCCACAGCGTCCAGAGCGCATGGGTGAGCTCCTCGCTGAAATCAACGTTCTGTTCGGATATCCACTGATCCGTTACTACCTCCAGCGGGTTTTCGAAGCGGAGCAGATACTCCATATATTCGGCGGAATAGCTGCCTTCGGCCAGCTCTTTATACACAAACTGCGCAGCGGCAATTTCACTTGCCAGCTCCACCAGCTCGGAGGCCGGTTTTTGCCGCCACTCCTTTTGATACCGCGCCATTCCGTTGTCCAGCTTTTTGCGCAGAAGCGTCATCATTTCCTGTTCCGTCATTTAGTTCGCACCTCCCTTAGAACATCCCGGAAAGGGATGTGATGATTTCATAGACAATAACCGCCATATAGGTCATGAGAAAGCACATGAGCATGGCAAAGGAAAACACCCGGATTTTCGGCGGGATCTTCATGGCCTGCGCTTTCAGCCGCTGAAGCTCCAGCTGCTTCATGTCGTGGGCCAGCATCTGAAAATACATCCCGCCGTCGTCCCCGCGCAGTACGCCGATCAGCCCTCTGGTAATATCCGAGAGCATGGGCGAATTGAACCTCGCCTCAAAGCGGGTCAACGCCGCCTCGTAGCTGGAGGAGCGCATATCCGCCGTGAGGATGTCAAGCTCCGCGGCGAAGTCCTCGCCTGCGTTTTTCTTGAAATTCTCCAGCATGGACAGCACGTCACGGCTGGCCTTCAGCTCCTGGGTGATGGTAGCCACAAAGCGCGGCAGCTCCTGTTCGATTTTCCCCCGCTTGGCGGAAAGCGCCTCATCCGCCTTACGGATTTCCTTGAAATAGACCAGTATGGCAGTAAACAGTACAATGGGTGCCAGCAGCGGCAGAACAATCAGGCAGGGAATGATACACAGCCCGATAGCCGCCGCCTTGACAATAGCCGTTGCCGTGAACAGCTCCGGCGAGTCGGAAAGCCCTGCCGCCGACAGCACATTTGCCATCCGGGTTTTCTTGTATGCATCCATGCGGAGATACCGGGAGAGCCCGACGGCGGCGTTTCGCAGCAGGGCATCGGTGGTTTTGGGCTTTGACTTGGCCTGCTTTCCTGCCGACAGCATCGCCTTTTGGGTGGCGAGAGTGGGCAGATGCAGCAGATCGGCGGCAAGGAAAAAGAGTCCTGTCGATAGGAGGACTCCGAATAAAAACAGATAGATTGTCATGGGCTCCTCCTTATCTTCGATATTCAATGGGCTGGGTGAGCTTGATCACAAACGCCGTGGAAATGAAAATCACGGCGGCGCAGATGGTCAGCACCACCTGTCCCAGCGGGGTGTGCATCAGGGTGTGATACCAGTCCTGATTCAAGAAATACAGAAGAGGGATATTTCCGATGACGAGGATCACCATAACGATGAATTCCTTTCTCGGCTCAAACACCATGTTTTCCAGCTCACCGTTGACCACCCGCATATCACTGAGCTTACTGACGATGGGCGTCAAAGTGGTTTTCAGGCTGCGGTCATGCTGGCAGGCAATGAGAGCATCGCACCACTCATGGAACACTGCGTTGTCAATTCTCGTTTTCACATCATGGAGTGCCGCCGTCACATCGGGGTCCACCAGCCGGACGCGGGACACAAAGCTCTGAAATACCGACAGCACCGGCGGGTTCAGGTACGGGAGGTTTTCCTCCACCGCCGTCAGAATATCCTCGTTTCGAAGATAGGCCGTGGTGATAATGGAAAGCGCCGTTTCCAGCTCCGCCGCAATGTCCTTTTTGAAGTGGCTGGCCGTGAGCTTCACCCACCAGAACGGCAGGAGCATACAGCCTGCCGCCATGACAGGAACCAAAAAAAAGTTTGAGAGCATGACAGCTACCGACGCACCCACGGCAAAGAACAGCAGGGACAATGCGCAGAGCATGGGAAAGCGCGCCGACCGGCCGGTGACCTTGAGGATAGACTGCACATCGGCAATTTCCCGGCGCAGATAGGACTTCTTTTTCCTGTGGGTGGTTTCATTGATTTCATCCCGGAGGGCTTTGGGCTGATCGGTCAGCCTGCCGAAAATGGCGGTTGTAAATGCCATAGGGGTCAGCCCAAGCAAAATGAAAGAGCCTGCGATCATGCCGATGCAGGCGATTAAAAGTATTGTTGTCATGCGGTTTGCGCCTCCTTTCTCCGCAAACTCTCAATGACCGCCTGCGGCATGCCGTTTTCCAGCAACCGCTTGGCAAGGCTGTCCGAGATGGTGTTGACCTGCGCATGGTGCCCCTCAATAATGAATTTTCCGTCCTCCATGCGGTTTTCGGTAATGACATACTGAAACAGCGGACGGAAACGCCTTGTGCCGTCGGGCAGGATTTCGCACTCCTGAATCTCCATCATGCGGCGCTGCTTGTTTTCCAGCTGCTTGCAGAACACCACAATGGGATAGGCTTCGGTGACATAGTCCATGAGGGTCGCATCGGACATATCCACGGCGCGCTTACACAGAGACACCATGCGGCGATAGGTGGCCTCGCAGGAATTGGAGTGGATGGTGGTCAGCACCGCCACGCCGGTTCGGGCGGCCTCCTGCGCGGCATTTGCTTCTGCACCGCGCATCTCGCCCACCACAATGATGTCCGGGTTAAAACGGAGGGCATAATCTAAAAGGTTGGTCTGGTCGATGCGCTGGCGGTCGTTATCGCTGTCACGGGTCAAGGTGTGGATGACCGAATTGACCACTTTCCCATCCTTTTCCCGCACCAGAGCCAATTCACGGGAGCCGTTCTCGATGGTATAGATGCGCTTGTTATCCGGTACGGTGGTCAGTACCCAGCCTGCCACGGTGGTTTTGCCGGAGCTGGTGGCTCCCGCTACGCAGACCGAAATCCCGTAGCGGATGCAAAGGGATAAAAAGTCCAGCATTGGGTCTGTCGCCGTACCGCTTCGGACAAAATCCTCTTTTTTCATACTCTGAGGGTTGACGATACGAATGGAAGCCGCCACGCCCACATCCTCGTCCACAATGGGGCTTTTGAGGACGGCAATTCGGATGTTTTTGCTGAGATGCCCCAGCACGATGGGACTGGCGTTATCCAGCACCATGCCGCTGATGTGCAGCATCCTGCGGATGACATTCACGGCGTGCTGGGGACTTTCAAAGCGTTCCTCCAGCTTAACCGTGCGGCCGTCGGAATACTGCACCTCAATGTCCCGCCACGAATTGATGTCGATTTCCTCAATGCCGGTTCCGAAGATGTATTTGGTCAGAAAGCCAAACTCCGCCATTTCGGTGTAGAGGGCGTCCGCCAGCCTGCCGCCGCTCATGCCATTAACAGAAATGCGGTTGTCCTGCAGGAATTTCTGGATATACCGCTTCATCTGCGCCTTGGCGTCCTCGCCGCCTGCGGTGAGGAGGGTGCTGTAATGCTCGGAGATGTACGCCTGTACCTCGGCAAGCACGGATGAGAAGTCTTTTCCCTCCGTTTCCGGGGTAAAGAACAGGCCATGCGCACGCAGCGCGCGGTTGTCACGTAGCGGTGCGGCTTCCTGCGCATCCGGCGGATTCAAAACATCTACATCAGGACCGAACTGCAAGTTTGCAAATCTCTCCGTCGTGGGTTCGGAGGTATTTACAGCTTTGGTGATCAGCTCCGGTTCTGTGGATAGCGGCTGACTGCCGTTTTTTTCTATGCGTGCTGCCTTATTCTGAAATGCCGATGCGCTTCGCTTTTTGCCTAAGCTCATATTCCAAACACCTCCCTTGTAATTTTTTCGATTTCCTTGCGGAAGGGGCGGCTGTCCTTCAGGGACAAATCCGCCAGCAGATTTCCCACCAGATACTGTTCCTCCAGCTCCGGAGAATGGGTCAGGGTAAAGGCCACCGAGCCCAGCGCCTGCCCAATCTGCTCCCCGGCCTGCCGGGGCTTTACATTGCAGGCAACCTTGTACTGCTTCTCTGCGTCCCACTTGGAATCCCGGAGCAGCGGGAGCTGGCTGGAGAGATAGCTCACGGATTTCAGATCGGCATTTGCAAGGCGCAGAACACTGTCGGCCTCCATAAGCACCACGGCGGAGAGAATATCGTTGGCGATATAGCTGCCGCAGTCCGCCACCACAAAGGGAGCTATTTTCCGCAGATTGTCCAGAAGCTCCTGCGCCTGGGTCTGCTCATAGGGCGGGTAGGTGTACTCGTTCTCTCCCTTTTTCATGCCGAGGATGGTGAGATATTTGTGCTTTTTCAGCGTCACCAGATTGTGCTTGATGAGCGGCTCCGTCACATGAGCCGCCGCAAGAATACTGCCCAGCGAATGCTCACCCTCCAGTTCGGAGGGCGGGCAGATGCAAGGCAGCATGGGTGCGGTCATATCGCAGAGCAGCAGCACCACGTTTTTCTTCCGGTCGGCAAGGTACTTTGCAATTTTTACCGCTACAGTGGTTTTTCCGCTGCCGGGGGAGCCCCAAACCGCAAGGATGCCATCCTGCGGCTCCTGCTGCGGCAAGGCATCCTCCTTTGGGGCTTGGCGGGTGAAGATGCCCTTTTTCTTAAAATTCAGCATCACTGCACCCCGCTTTCCGCAGGAGCTTCGGATGCAGTGCTTTCCTCCGGTTCCTGAGACTTAGAAGCGCTGTCCGGCTCCGCGGGATACAGCGCCGCGATGACCTTGTCCTGTGCTTCGATAAACTTGGCGCTGTTGGCAGGCGTACCGCGGTAAACGAGGGACAGATGGAGCTTGCCGTCTGCTTCCAGTTCTGCCAGCGTCTTGCTCTGCTCCGGGGACACCAGCAGGGTCACGGTTGCAGGAAGTTCTCGTTCATCAGACGCCGAAGGCGAATTGGGTCCGGCGTCACGCTGGTTGGCGTCGTAGCCGCTGCCCGCGGTGACGGCGATAACCTCCACATATTTCAGCTCGGCGGGAATCACGGTGGAGCCCTGCTTTTTGTAGTCCGGTGCAATCACCGACACGATATCGCCGCTCTGGAGCTTGCCGGACAGTCCGTTCGCAAAGCTCTTGATAGTGACCGATATGGCCTGCTTGGTGCCGTCCAGATTGTAAAGGTAGGTATTTTCCGCAGCCGGGGTATCGGACAGCTTGGTGTTTAGGATATAGTCCCCGACGGAAAGGTCGGCTGTGGCATATTTGCCCACGACGGATTCGCTCTGGCGCAGGACATTGTCGGGCAGACCAAAGCCGCCCACCTCCACGGTCTGCACCATCTCTCTGGTGACTTCCTCGCCTGCCTTGATTTCCTTTACGACACGGACAATTTCGGTTTTCTGACTAACGGACTGGTTAAACAGCGGCGTCACGCCGAAGCAGATCAGCAGGGACAAAAGGATGCAGATCACGCCGACAACCGTGCGGTTTTTGAAAAGGCTCATAGATTTTCCTCCTTGATCTCTTTATGATTTAGATGCTGGCGGAGCTGTATTTACGGGATTTCACCGCTTTCACAGCCTTGGGAATGAGCGCAGCTGCCAGCGAAACAGCAGCAATACCGGCAATGATGATGGTCTTTTTTTTGGTGATATGGATTCTTTTCATAGGATGTTTCCTCCAATTTTTAAAATGGTTACGGCAAGAAAGCCGAGGGACAAAAACGGCGCCATAGGCAGAGATGCCTGCGACGCCTTCTGCGGCTCCAGCTTGCGGAGCCGTCTAACCAGTTGGTTGATGAGATAAAAAAAGAGGGATGCCGTCAGTCCGAGCAGCAGCCCGGACGTGCATCCTCCAAAGCCCAGCACCATGCCTGCGGCGGCGGTGAGCTTGATGTCCCCGCCGCCAATACCCTCCGGCTTGCACAGGGCGGC
>Ga0265294_10007478_pt1 | contig 12932 bp, 6 predicted proteins | sample MunlanPumphouse3_FD_192504 | JGI IMG/M metagenome (GOLD analysis project Ga0265294, IMG submission 192504) | Groundwater microbial communities from a municipal landfill in Southern Ontario, Canada - Pumphouse #3 | ecosystem: Environmental > Aquatic > Deep subsurface > Groundwater | place... | reverse complement strand
TGCTGAAAAAATAAACCGATTCATAATATGGCTGTAAAAGTTGCCATTCCTCCTGCTTTGCCACGGGAGAGAGCTGGTGCAGGTCTCCGATCATCAGCAGCTGCACGCCGCCAAAGGGCAGGTCATTACGGCGATAGCGGCGCAGCACCGCATCCACCGCATCGAGTAAATCGGCCCGCACCATACTGATTTCGTCGATTACCAGCAAATCAAGGTTTTGTATAATCCGTATTTTTTCCTTGCTGAACCGGAACAGGCCTTGCCGATTGCGCTCAAATGACTCGCTGCCCGGTATAAACGGGCCAAAGGGCAGCTGGAAAAACGAATGGAGTGTGACGCCGCCGGCGTTGATGGCGGCCACGCCGGTAGGGGCGGTGACAATCATTCGTTTTGCCGTATTCTTTTTCAGTTGATGCAGAAAGGTGGTTTTGCCGGTACCGGCCTTACCCGTCAGAAATATATTGCACCCCGTGTGCTGAACAAAGTCGCGGGCCAGTTCCAGTTCATGGTTTGAGAAGGTTGTGGAAGACATATTTTTTTTACTTATTCCGAAACAGAGTTTTAATGACTCTCCCGAGTAATCCCATCCGGCCTTTGCCGGTTCAACGGCCAAAGTCTGTTTATAAAAATTAGAATATCAGCAAAAAGACGGGAAAAATCAAGGGTAAAATATAGAATGTAAAGATGTGTAACGCTCCTGGCCGATAATTTTTATACTCATTTTTGATATCCGAAAACAGGATGGATTCTATTTTTTCATGACCGGATATGACTTGCCAGCAAACAAGGATCGGAAATGATTGACACCATCGGTAATTTCTACTAAGCAGTCAATGAGGAATCGAAATGGCGTTTTTATGATGGCAATATCATTCAGGCATAGGCCGCTGATTAAGATCAGGGTACAAATTGATAAAAACAGAAACGCATAATTTCATGGGCGTGTCAAATGCTCACAATGGATGTGAAAAAAAAATCTTTTTGAAAATCAGAAATATGGTTTCGGTACGGATTGAATAAAATTTTCTTAGAGGTCGCTTTTTGGCATCCAAAAGTTTGCTCTAAGCCATATTCAATGGAGCTTTTTAAGTTAATTATTTTAATTTCAATATGTTAGTTTGGTCGACCCGGTGCAAGATACCGCAACACTTCCCGCACCTGATCCATGAGCTTAAGGCTGAAATTGGAGCGAAATTTCGATTTTTTCCCCTTTTGACTTTTCATATGTTGTCACATACATACCGTGATATGCGGAATGCTTCCAGATGAAATGTAATAAGCGGACAAAATTCCGCTTATTGCACTGATAGGTCGGACCGAATCTATTCACACCCTTAAGGAGATTTTTTGCAATGGACATCCCACGGATATTCAACATCACTGAAAGTGCTCACCGCATCCACAACCCGATCACACCCGAAAAGCTTGCCACTCTCGGCGAGGCGCTGCGTCTGGAATCGGGGGCCCGAGTGCTCGACCTCGGCAGCGGTTCGGGGGAGATGCTGTGCACCTGGGCACGCGATCACGGCGTCATCGGCACCGGCATCGACATGAGCCAGTTGTTCACCGAGCAAGCGAAACTCCGTGCCGTAGAACTCTGCGTCGCCGATCAAGTCAAGTTCATCCATGGCGATGCTTCCGGCTATGTCTCTGACGATAAGGCCAGTGTGGCAGCCTGTGTCGGTGCCACTTGGATCGCCGGGGGAGTCGTCGGCACTATCGAGCTTCTGGCGCGGAGTCTGCGCACTGGAGGGATCATCCTCATCGGCGAGCCCTACTGGCGGCAGTTACCGCCGACGGAAGATGTTGCCAAGGGGTGTCTTGGCAGTTCAATCTCCGACTTTCTCATGCTTCCAGAACTTCTCGCGTCTTTCGGCCACCTTGGCTACGACGTCGTTGAAATGATTCTGGCTGACCAAGACGGCTGGGACAGATACGAGGCGGCCAAATGGCTCACCATGCGCCGATGGCTTGAAGCCAATCCCGACGACGAGTTAGCGAAAGATGTTCGAGCCAAATTGACCTCGGAACCCGAGCGCTACGCCGCTTACACGCGTGAATATCTGGGCTGGGGTGTGTTCGCGCTGATGCCGCGGTGATGCGTTGGCGCATCCGGCGGATGTCGCAGTTGGGGTCGGACCAAGATAACATATTGAAATAAAATAAATATGCTCAAAATCGAGCCATAAAATACAGCTTAGAATTCACTTTTGGATATCAGAAAGTGACCTCTAAGAAAATTTATACAATACGGAACAAAATTTCTCATTTTCAAAAAGGATATTTTTTACAGCAATGGCAAGAGCAAACAGGCATTTCATTCCCGGATACATATCCGGCATATCACCCATCGATGTCACAAAAAGGGTTGTTGTAATGATTGCCGGCCGGACCGGTCAGGAATTTAACATCCGGAAAAAGAGAAAAGGAGCTTTTGAGAAAATTAGATAAATCCCGATAGTCGGGTAGCTTTGAACTTCGGGGTGTCCCAGTCATCCTATAAGGCTTTTTTCGATACCGAAAAGAACGATCTATAAGGTGAAAGCCTATGGTTTTGGAATGAATAAAACAAAATATCGGAATGTCAGCTTGGTCCGGCCCCAATTGATTTTGAAAGTTCAAACAAATAACGACTCAGGTAGCCGGTAATTATGCAAATCCTGGATAATATAAACACCCTGTGGGGTGATGACCTGAAGCAGATGCTCAAAACAGGATCAAAGCTTAAAATTGCCGCATCCTGTTTTTCCATATATGCCTACGAAGCCCTGAAAAATGAACTTGAAAGGATTGATGATTTAGAATTCATATTCACGGCACCTACCTTTGTTCCCAATGAAGTGACCGACAAAGTTTCAAAAGAAAGGCGGGAGTTTTATATTCCCAGACAGCAACGGGAAAGAAGCCTCTACGGAAGTGAATTTGAAATCCAGCTTAAAAACAAACTCACCCAGCGGGCCATTGCTAAAGAGTGCGTCGCGTGGATGAGACGTAAAGCCAGGTTCCGCTCCAATGCGACCAAAGCCCCCATGCAGCAGTTTGCCTGTCTGGATTCCAGCAATGCCGGGGCCGCTTACATGCCGTTGCATGGATTTACCGCCGTTGATCTTGGGTATCAACAGGGGAATGCGATCTCTAATCTCATCAATAAATTAGACGAAGCACCGCTTACAACGACCTATCTGCAACTCTTCAATCAAATTTGGAATGATGTTTCAAAACTTGAAGATGTGACCGAAAATTTATGCGCACACATTGAATCGGTATATCAGGAAAACTCTCCTGAAAGAATTTACTTCCTCATGCTCTACAACATCTTTAATGAGTTCCTTGAAGATTTGAATGAGGATGTCCTGCCTAATGATCTTACGGGCTATCAGGACAGCATCGTATGGAACAAGCTGTTTAATTTTCAACGCGATGCGGCTACCGGGATTATCAATAAACTTGAAAGCTACAACGGATGCATATTGGCCGATAGCGTCGGACTGGGAAAAACATTCACCGCGCTTGCCGTTATCAAATATTATGAACTGCGAAACCGCTCGGTATTAGTGCTTTGTCCTAAAAAAATCGCAGATAACTGGCTGAACTATAACCGGAATCTGAAAACCAATATTCTTGCTAAAGACAGGCTTAACTACGATGTCCTCTGTCACACAGACCTGCAACGGACAAGCGGGGAATCCTTTGGCACCCCGCTGAACCGGATCAACTGGGAAAACTATGACCTTGTCGTAATTGATGAGTCTCACAATTTCCGTAACAACGATGCCTATAAGGATAAGGAAACCCGCTACCAGAAACTGATGAACGCAGTCATCCGTGACGGGGTTAAAACCAAGGTTCTGATGCTTTCTGCAACACCGGTAAACAACCGGTTTAATGACCTTCGGAATCAGTTGGCTCTGGCATACGAGGGCGATTCCGAGAATTTGAGTAAGAAACTGCGCACGGGGAAAAGCGTCGAGGAAATATTCCGACGGGCTCAGGCTGTTTTTAATCAGTGGTCAAAGCTGCCTCCGGAACATCGTACGGCGCGGGCCATTCTGGATTCACTCGAATTTGATTTTTTTGAGTTGTTGGACAGTGTTACCATTGCGCGATCCAGAAAACACATCGAAACCTTTTACGACACCAAAGATATCGGCAAATTCCCCACTCGACGCAAGCCCCTTTCTTACCGTTGCCCATTGACCATGCTTGATGATGTCATGAGTTTCAATGAGATTTATCAGCAGCTTTCCATGTTGAAACTTTCCGTATATGCGCCGGTCAGTTATATCCTGCCGAGTCGTTTAAGAAGATATGAGGATCTCTATGATACCGCTGTGGATGGTGGCAAAGGCAAACTCAGACAGGCTGATCGGGAAAAGAGTCTTCAGGCGTTGATGACCATTAATCTGCTCAAACGTCTGGAAAGCTCTGTAGAATCGTTCCGGCTGACACTGGGCTCACTGAAAGAAAAACACACCGATATGCTTTCAAAAATAGCGCAGTTCAAACAATCCGGAAAAAGCAGCTCAATTCATGACTGCGCTGATGCATTAGGTGAGCTTGAAGCCGATGATGATGATTTAACGGCGCTGGAAAACAACAAAACCGGCGGCAAGGTGCAGGTCAGCCTGTCGGACATGGACTTGCCTTCATGGGAGCATCATCTCGGACATGATTTGAAAATAATCGAAGAACTGCTCGCTTCGATGGTAAAAATCAAGCCGGAAGATGATGCCAAGCTTCAGCATTTAAAAATGCACATTGAAAAGAAAATCACCGAGCCGATTAACCCGGGCAACCGGAAGGTGATTGTCTTCACCGCGTTTGCGGATACGGCCAACTACCTCTATGAAAATCTGGCGCAGGAATTCCTGAAAAAGCTCGGGGTTCATTCCGGCAGGGTCACCGGAAAAGATTCTCCAAAATCAACTTTGAGAAAAGGCTTTGATTTTCAAACGCTTCTGACGCTTTTTTCGCCGCATTCAAAAGAAAAGGATCTGATACTGCCGCACGAGACAGGTGAAATCGATATCCTGATCGGCACCGATTGTATATCCGAAGGGCAGAACCTTCAGGATTGCGATTATGTGATTAACTACGATATCCACTGGAATCCGGTGCGTATCATTCAACGGTTCGGGCGAATTGACCGGATCGGCTCTCTCAATGAATCCATTCAGCTGGTGAATTACTGGCCGGATATTTCCCTGGATGAGTACATCAATCTGAAAGAGCGTGTTGAAAACCGGATGGTGATCGCCGATGTGACGGCTACCGGGGATGATAATGTGCTCACCGCACAATCCAATGATGTCTCCTACAGAAAAGAACAGCTCCGCCGCTTACAGGAAGAAGTCATTGAACTGGAAGATTTGAAAACGGGTGTTAATATCACGGACCTGGGGCTCAATGACTTCCGCATGGACCTGCTCAACCATGTCAAAGCAAATGGTGACCTTGGCGCAGTTCCCAGCGGCATGCACGCGGTTGTTCCGGCAAAGCCGGAAGTGGGGCTCACCCCCGGCGTGATCTTTACGCTGCGCAATCGAAATTCAGGCGTAAATGTCAATCAACACAACCGCCTGCATCCCTTTTATCTGGTTTATATCGATAACCACGGCGAGGTTGTCACCAATCATACCGAAGTAAAACGATTGCTGGATCTGGTCAGAAGCAGCTGCAAAGGGTTGGATAAACCTGTCCTTGATATCTGCCGGCAGTTTAATGCGGAAACAGACGACGGGCGGGAAATGACACGCTATTCCGACCTTTTAAGTCAGGCCATTCGTTCCATGATAGAGGTGAAGGAAGACAATGATCTGGACAGCCTGTTTGCCGGCAGCAAAACAACGGCATTGGTGGATGCCATTGCCGGGCTGGATGACTTTGAGCTGATCACTTTTTTAGTCATTCAGGAGCGCAGGACATGAGTTTTTTGTATGATTTTCCTAAAAAAACATTTTTCGGACGGGTGCTTCCTAAAAGCAAGATTTACGAGCATGCTTCACCGACACCTTCAGTCAAGGACCTGTTTATCCGGGAAGTGGATAAGATCATCTGGTCTTACAAACTGTCACCGGAAACAATCAACCTGCCAGCTAAAGGGTATGTGCAGGAAATTCAAATATTCACGATAGCGCTTAAAACCGGAACACTGAAACACGAAGTGCTCCAGGCCATTGACAGGGCCATCCCGTCCCCCATCTTTTTTGCGCTGTCGTTTGAGCACAAAATCCGTTATATTGCCGCCTATAAACGCCGAAACGAAGCGGATCAAAGCAAGCGGGTGGTAAGCGGCTATTTTGAAACAAACTGGCTGCCTGATGATACCGGGAGAGTCGCCCTGCCGGTTGTGTTAGATCTTGGGGGCCTTTATCACACCCTGCTGAGAGGCATCCTGCCGCTTCCTTCAAGACAAAACGAAACGATTGATGAGCTTGTCTCTCGGGTGGAAAAACTGCGGTTAAAGGAACGGGAGGCTGTCAAAGCAGAGGTCCGTCTGAAAAAGGAAAAGCAGTTTAATCGCAAGGTGGAGATTAATGCGGAGCTTAGAAGCCTTAAGCAGGAAATTGAGGCGTTAAAAATATAAAAAATTAACCATGAAAAACACGAAAGGCACGAAATCAAGATTGTATTTTTTCGTGTTTTTCGTGGTTAAAAAATATGGAGAAATCATATGGAAAAATTGAAAATGCACAGCCCCAACGTGACCCAGGCCAATATTGAAAAGCTGGAGGAGCTGTTTCCGAATTGCATTACAGAAAGCAAGGCCGAGAATGGCGAACTTAAAAAAACGATTGATTTTGATCAGCTCCGACAGGAGTTGTCCGGCACCATCGTGGAAGGGCCTCAGGAACGATATCACCTCAACTGGCCGGGCAAACGGGAAGCCCTGCTTACCGCCAATGCCCCCATAGCCAAAACCCTGCGCCCCTGCCGGGAAGAAAGCGTTGATTTTGATACCACCGAAAACCTTTTTATCGAAGGCGATAATCTGGATGCCCTGAAGCTGCTGCAGGAAACCTATCTGGGCAAGGTGAAGATGATCTATATCGATCCGCCGTATAACACGGGAAACGACTTTATCTATGAGGACGATTTTGCCGAAAACATTGAAGAGTTCTTGAAACGTTCCAATCAGAAGGATGAGGAGGGGAACCGTCTGGTAGCCAATACCGACTCCAATGGCCGCTTTCATTCTGATTGGCTTTCTATGATTTATCCGAGGTTAAAGTTGGCTCAGAACTTGCTGAAAGATGATGGAGTGATTTTTATTAGTATTGATGATAATGAAGTCACAAATCTTCGTAAAATTTGTAATGAAATATTTGGGGAAGGAAATCTTTTTGGCGTTTTTCAATGGCGTAGACGACAAAGAGCAGACAACAGAAATCAGTCTCGTGTTTCTTCAGACCATGAATATATTGTTGCTTATTCTAAATCAGAGGGGGCCGTTTTTAAAGGTTCTAAAATTGATTTGGGAAAGTATAAAAATCCAGACAATGATCTACGTGGCCCTTGGGCCAGTATTGACCTTTCAGGTTTAGCAACTGCTACTCAACGACCTAACCTTCACTATAATATAATTGATCCTGATACTGGATTTTCTTATCCCCCCAATCCAAGCAGAGGGTGGTCAAAAAGCAAAAACAATGTGTTAAAAATGATTGAGGAAGGCAGAATTCTTTTTCCGAAGTCCCCCTCTGGAAGGCCAAGAGAAAAAAAGTTTTTATGTGACCTTCATACTAATGTAACTGGTTTTTCAACTTGTCTTGACTCTAAAGTTGCAGGTTATACAACTAATGGAACAAGAGAGGTTACTGGTTTGTTTAAAGGTAAATATTTTGATTTTCCAAAACCATTGTCACTTATACGAAACCTATTAGACCAATTAACTCAGGCTGATGATATTATACTCGATTTTTTCGCCGGTTCTGCCACCACCGCTCATGCTGTCATGGAACTCAACGCCGAAGACGGCGGTAACCGCAAGTTTATCATGGTTCAGTTACCAGAACCATGCGATGAAAAATCGGAAGCCTTTATAGCCGGCTATTCAACCATTGCCGAAATCGGCAAAGAACGAATCCGTCGGGCCGGAAAGAAAATCAAGGAAGAGAATGCGGACAAAGAAGGCATCGACAAACTCGACACCGGTTTCCGTGTATTAAAAATCGATTCATCCAACATGGCGGATGTCTACTACACCCCGGATGCGGTAGCTCAAAACTTACTTTCCTTGATGACAGATAATATCAAACCCGACCGCACGGCCGAGGACCTCCTCTTTCAGGTGCTGCTCGACTGGGGCGTGGACCTGTCTTTGCCTGTCACCAGAGAGATCATCGCAGATAAAGAGGTTTTTTTTGTGGATGGCAATGCCCTGGCCGCCTGTTTTGTCAAGGCTGGCGAAATCACCGAAGATTTTGTGAAAGAATTGGCCAAACGTGAACCGGTTCGTGTGGTATTCCGTGATGCGGGCTTTAAAGATGACAGCGTGAAAATCAACGTGGAACAGATTTTTAAACTCATGTCGCCGCGAACCGACATTAAAACCATTTAAGGATGCCCTGAATGAAGCTTAAATTCAAAAAACAGGCCTTTCAGACACGGGCTGTCGAAGCGGTGGTAAATTGTTTCAAAGGGCAGCTCAACACATCGGGCATCAATTACCGGATTGACCCGGGTGCGGATATATCAAAACAGATGAAACTGTTTGATTCTTCCGGTTTTAAAAATGCCGATCTGGCACTGAACACCTCACAGGTGCTGGAAAATATCCAGCAGGTCCAGCGGCTTCAGAATCTTCCCCAATCCGGTGATCTGGTCAAAACAAAAGTGTCTTCTCTTAATCTGGATATTGAGATGGAGACCGGAACCGGAAAGACCTACTGCTATATCAAGACCATCTTCGAGATGAACAAACACTACGGCTGGAGCAAGTTTATTATTGTCGTCCCCAGCATCGCCATCCGGGAAGGTGCCTATAAATCACTGGAGATAACCGCCGAACATTTTTTGGAGTCCTACGGCAAAAAAATAAAATTCTTTATCTACAATTCCAGGCAGCTTCATAATCTGGAGAGTTTCTCCTCGGATGCCGGCATCAATGTGATGGTGATTAACGTACAGGCGTTTAATGCACGGGGGAAAGATAACCGCCGTATCTATGAAGAACTCGATGAATTCCAGAGCCGCCGGCCGATTGATGTTATTAAGGCCAACAGCCCCATCCTGATTCTTGATGAGCCTCAGAAAATGGAAGGCAAGAAAACGCTGGATTCTCTCAAAGAGTTTAATCCGATGATGATTCTGAGGTATTCAGCTACTCACAGAACCACCCACAACAAGGTGCACCGGCTCGATGCCCTGGATGCCTACAACCAGAAGCTGGTGAAAAAGATTGCCGTGCGCGGCATATCAATAAAGGGCCTTTCCGGAACCAATGCCTATCTTTATCTGGAATCTATTGAAGTCTCAAAGCAAAGCCCGGTTGCCCGCATCGAGATGGAGGTTAAACAGAACAACGGTATTAAAAGGATCACACGAAAGCTGAAAAAGGGTGACAACCTGTTTGATTTGTCCAATGGGCTGGATCAGTACAAAGGTTTTGTCATCTCGGACATCAATGGCGTAACAGATACTGTGAGTTTCACAAATGGGGTGGAATTGAGCGCCGGTGAAGCCACGGGAGACATCAACGAAACAGCCCTTCGGCGTATCCAGATCCGGGAAGCCATCCGGGCTCATTTTGAAAAAGAGCAGGTGCTGTTTCATCAGGGCATTAAAGTGCTCACGCTTTTTTTTATCGATGAGGTTGCCAAATACCGGATGTACACGGATGCCGGAGAAGAAGGCGGTGAATATGCCAGAATCTTTGAAGAAGAGTACCGCGATTATTTGAGACAACCGGAATTACCTTTTAATCCTGAATATCAAAATTATTTAAACCGCATCGATGTGTCGAGAACCCATAACGGCTATTTTTCGATCGATAAAAAATCCCGAAAAATGATTGACCCGGTAACCGGCAACAAATCAACCGAAACAGATGATGTGGATGCCTATGATTTGATCCTGAAAGACAAAGAGCGCCTGCTCTCTTTTGAAGAACCGGTGCGGTTTATCTTCTCTCACTCGGCCCTGCGCGAGGGTTGGGATAATCCCAATGTTTTCGTGATTTGCACCTTGAAACACAGTAACAACACCATATCGCGACGACAGGAAGTGGGGCGCGGACTTCGTATTGCAGTGAATCAGCTCGGGGAAAGACAGGATGATCCGGCCACGGTACATCAGACGAATGTCCTGACGGTTGTGGCCAGTGAAAGCTACAAGGATTTTGTGACGGCTCTGCAGCGGGATATCAGTGATTCACTTTCCGAAAGACCGCGTGTAGCCGATGAAGCCTATTTTACCGGAAAAATGATCATGACCGATAGTGGTGCCAAGGAAGTAACGCCTCAGATGGCCAAACAGATCTACAAATATCTGCTTAAGAACGACTATACAGATGACAATGACCATATTTCCCAAACATACCATGAGGCGGTAAAAAATGGGACACTCTCCCTACTGCCGGAAGACCTGAAACCCCTTAAGGAAGAGATTTTTCAATTGATTGACAGCGTTTACAGTGACGCAATACTGCCGCAGATTGAAGATGGCCGTGCTGCCAAAACCAATCGGCTGAATGCCAATTTTGAGAAAAAAGAATTCAAGGAACTCTGGAATCGAATCAATAAAAAGGCTGCCTACAGCGTCCATTTCGACAGCGGCGAGCTGATTGGTAAGTGCGTGAGGACGCTGGATAACGAGTTACGGGTAGCTCCGCTGCAATATACCATTCAGCGAGGGGAACAGGCAGATAAAGTAGACTATGATGATATAAAGTCCGGTGACGGTTTTGTGGTGCGCGAAACAGCCACTGAATTCAATCGGAAATCAATCCATTCTGCGGTTAAATATGACTTGGTGGGGAAAGTGGCTGATGCCGTTCAGCTGACTCGAAAAACAGTATCTGACATTCTGGGCAAAATTCAAAAACCGGTTTTTGACCAATTTAAAACCAATCCGGAAAATTTCATTTCAAAAGCCGCCCATTTGATCAACGAGCAGAAAGCAACGGTTATCATCGAGTATCTGACCTATGATACGGTTACTGAAACCTACGATATTGACATTTTTACCAACGGTCAAAGCAAACAGGATTTCCGTAACGCCGGTGAGCCACTAAAACGGCATATCTATGACTACGTGATAACCGATTCAGGTATTGAGCGTACCTTTGTTAAAGAGTTGGACACCAGCGCTGAAGTGTCCGTCTACGCAAAACTCCCAAAAGGATTCTTCATCCCAACCCCGGTTGGTAATTACAATCCGGACTGGGCCATCTCTTTCAAAGAGGGTATGGTTAAGCACATCTATTTTGTGGCGGAAACCAAAGGGACCATGTCAACAATGGAACTCAGGGAAATAGAGAGAACCAAGATCGAATGCGCCCGGAAATTCTTCGCAGAAATCAATCAAAAGATAAATCCGGAAAATGTTAAATACGATGTGGTCGATAGCTACGGAAAACTGATGGAACTTGTTAGGGTTTAGTTATTTTGCCGTGTCGAACCCGGCCGGTTTATGCATACATCATCCGGTTGTTTCAAAAGGAATTGATATCAAACCTTGTATAAAGGTTAAATGATCAAGGTTTATGTTTGCCCAACGGCCCTGAAGCCCTGAATGAAATATCAAATTTTGAATAGAATATTTGTGCGCTATGAGAAAAAAACAAAAAGACGATATTTTAAAAGGTTATCAAAAATTGAAGGGTGAAATTGTCCGCGATCAGGTGGATGAAATATTTCGAATACAACCTGATAACTACATTTCGGAATTGGAAAAAACTGGCTTTCAATATTATGACGACGATGATCCCGAGGAGATCGAGGAAAAAAATGCTCAGCCGGAAAACCGAAACCTCAAATCCCTCATCTTGTTTAGTCTTGATCATTATCCTGCAAGAATTGACATCCTTTCTGGTCTGGCCTTTTTCCATAAATTCGAAAATATGATAGCCACTCTTATCCATTACTATACGCAGGCGTGTATGAAACAAATGAACCTCGAAGCCTTTTCTGAACTGGCCATGGATTTTTATTACGCGACAATCCCGGACGGCTTTGAAGCTTTATATGCCCTTCGTGATTTATTGGATCCTGATGCGGATAAACGGAAAATTATTGATTTCCTGATCCCTAACCGCCGGAAGCCGCTGTTTCCTCGTCGTTTTGCTATTAACAGCCGGTGATTTGCAGCGTTCCGGCAAAAATGGAAAAAACAGCTGTTGTCAAATGCCGGATAAATTGAGCCAAGTAGATACCCCGGTTCGGTTATCATCTGCAGTTTGAATCATCCATCGCTTCCGTATGGACAGATTCTGTCGATTCCCATCTGGTAGCTGATGCCCGCAACCGTTACGCCGTAAAACAAATATTTTTTTCGGTGTTTGCAGATCAGATTCCAGATCGTTTCAAACGTATCATTGCACAGTGTCGTGCCGGTCGCCAGAACAACATCAGACTCCTGAATCAGGGCTTCGGTCCGGCGACGACCGTCTCTTACGATGACCCCGAATTTTTCCGTGTCGACATTTTTTTTATCCAAATCATTGATCAAAACATTTTCCGGTCCAAAGGTCTTCACCAGCATTTCGGCAATTGCCGGATTCAGCCCGATCAATCCCACCTTTAATTTCCCCCATGTATTCATCAGATGATCGGCGATGCATTGGGAGCATTGTTCGGGTTCCTGATCCCTGCAATGGACGGTACCCCGAACCAGATCCAGCTTCCTTAATACGGCATTGAGCGTCGCAAAATAAACCGCCCGGTTCTGATTCGAATTGAGCGGCAGGTCAACGACCTCACGGATACTGCCCT
>Ga0265294_10007477_pt1 | contig 12934 bp, 10 predicted proteins | sample MunlanPumphouse3_FD_192504 | JGI IMG/M metagenome (GOLD analysis project Ga0265294, IMG submission 192504) | Groundwater microbial communities from a municipal landfill in Southern Ontario, Canada - Pumphouse #3 | ecosystem: Environmental > Aquatic > Deep subsurface > Groundwater | place... | reverse complement strand
TATTGTTCTCGTCGGTCACGAAAATGTTTGCCTGCGAACCGCTAAAGAGCCGAATAATCATACATAACTGCTTTCCATACCGGTCAAGCTCAAGTGTAACAAGCCTGTCATACTGAGATTGAACAACGCCCGTGATTCTAGCTTGTTCTACATGTGCTCGTAAAAATTGAATGAAACGTTGCAGCTTTACTGTTTTTTTTGGCTTTATTTCGTTAAGCGTATCGGTCACGGCATGCATTCTGCTGTCGAGACTTCCTATTTCGATATAGAAATACCAGCGGCCTTGTTCTTTGTTGAATAATTCCATAAGCAATCCGTGAAAACCTATCTGATGGGTTTTTTGGATGATGCTTCCTGTCAGAGGAAGTTCGGAGAGAATAAGCGCTATTTCCCGCCAGTTCATCGACATCAGCCGACAACCTCCTCGTTATTCGCCTCACCGGTATGGATTAGAAATGCTTTCGAGATATCACCAGCTAAATAGAAGGAGCCCGTACAAAGAATAGCTTTATCAACAGGTGTTACTTCTAAAGCCAGTTCAACCGCTTTCAACGGATCTTTTTCCAAAAAGACCCTATGAAAAGAGTTTTGGCCGATCTCTTCTTTGAACATGATAAATAGGGCTTCTGGATCGCTTTTTTTAAATGTTCCCGGTCTGGAGACAATGATGTGTTCGAAAAACGGCAGCAATAGCCGAATCATATGGGCATGATCTTTGTCTAAAAGCGCTCCGTAGATAACGGTATGCCGGCTGCCGGGATGTATCTGGCTAAATGAATTCATCAGATGCCTGAGACTTTGTACGGTATGCGCTCCGTCTACATAGAATGCCGGTGATACCGAAATGCGCTGCATCCTTCCCGGTAGTTTCGCTTTTTCTATAGCGCCTTCGGTTATATGAATTTGATAGAGATGTAAATGCTTGAGCACGGTAAGTGCCAATGCGGCATTTTCGGCCTGAACCTCTCCGAGCATACTCAAGCTCAGACGTGTCTCTTCCATCTGTTTCCAGGTAATGGTACAAATTTCGGCAAGATCGGTAGTATGCGTCGCTATCGCTTCGACTTCGATTTCTAGTTCAGTCAAATGGCTGCCGACAGAGGCTGCTTCCTCGCGAAATACGCGTTTAGCAGCATCTACTTGTCTCGAAATGAAAGAAGGAACGCCTTTTTTAATGATTTTGGCTTTCTCAGCTGCGATTAAAGCAATCGTATTGCCTAATACAGCAGTATGTTCCAACTCGATTGGAGTAATTACGGAGGCTTGAGGCATAATAGTGTTTGTTGCGTCGAGCCTTCCACCCAATCCCGTTTCGATTACCGCCCATTGACAACCTGTTGTCTCGAACAAGACAAATGCATAAGTGGTGTATAATTCGAATGCGGTAGGATCGGTAGAACCATACTCGTCGTGAAAAGAAAAATCCTTGAGCCTACGTATCAATTCGTTTGCGGCATCGACGAGTTCAGTCTCTGGAATGAACGAACCGGCAAAGGTAAAGCGTTCGCGATAGTCGATCAGATGTGGTGAAAGATACAGTCCCGTTTTATAACCAAGTGCCTTGATTCCATTGGCGATCATGCAGGCGGTCGAACCTTTTCCCTTTGAACCTGCAACATGTATCGATTTGAACGATCGTTCGGGATGATCAATATAATCGAGAATCGCGTGCATGCGATCGAGTCGGTACTCGCGAACCGAATAGGATCCGGTACGTTTTTCAAGGTTGGCAAATGATTCCATATACTGGCAAAACTGATCGAAATCTGTAAAATTCATGAAAGTACTGTAGTATAGGGATAAAGTTTGGTCAATTGGAGACACATTTGTAACACGATTACTGCTATTGATTATAACAACTTGACATAACGCGACAGAATGTTCATTTCAAGGATTGATTTATTTATCCTATAGGTCTATATTAGCATTGAATTACGGTATGCATAATCGTTTGCACTGCCGTATCAGTATGTCTCGACATTTACTCCGTTGAAAAGGGAGAATTACTATGGCTGTAACATCAAAAGCCCGTCCTTGGGATTTCCTGCAAGCTTACCGGGGGACAGAGTTCTCAGGCGAATGGCCCACGATTCCCCAGGTATTCGATATTACCTGTAAGAGGTTTCCGCAAAATCGCTGCTTTACCGCATTTGCTCCAATTGAGCTTTCGCTGACTTACGAGCAGGCCCGTAAGAAGATTCTTGAGGTTGCCGGTTATCTTCAGAGTAAAGCTATCGGATTTGGCAGCAAAGTCGCCGTTACCGGTAAAAATAGCCCTGAATGGGCAATAGCGTATCTTGCTATTCTTTATACCGGAGCGACAGTGGTCCCGCTCGATTATCAGCTGAAGGATGAAGAAATCGACTATCTGCTCTCTTTTGCCGGCGTCGAGTACCTGTTTGTCGATGCAGAGCGCATTGATGCGGTTGGCAAAACCGGCAAGGTACAGTTGAAGGAACTGATTTCACTTGAAGCAGGCCATCCTTCCTATATCATGGACAAGGCCTCTCCGTTCGATTCTTCCTCAAAAAAAGCTACTGAAAGCGATCTTGCTGCGATTTTGTTCACCAGTGGTACGACCGGTAAAGCCAAGGGGGTAATGCTTACCCATTCCAATTTAATCTCGGACTGTTTTCTAGCTCAAGATTTGCTGACAGTCCTGCCGACGGATGTGTTCTATGCCCTGCTTCCCATCCATCATTCGTATACGATGTTGGCAGTGTTCATCGAAGCGATTTCCGTCGGTGCGGAAATCGTGTTCGGTAAGAAACTTATCGTTACCCAGATCTTGAAAGAATTGAAGAAGGGAAAGGTAACCATGTTCCTTGCCGTTCCGATGTTGTTTAACAAGATGCTCAAAGGTTTGATGAACGGCATTCGTGAGAAAGGCGTGCTCGTGTACGGTCTGATTAGATTTTTAATGATGATCAGCGGTGTCATAAAGAAGATTACCAAGAAGAATGTCGGCCATAAGATGTTTAACGGACTCTTGGCAAAACTTTCTTTGGACAACATCCGTATCGCAATCTGCGGGGGAGGTCCGCTCCCATCGTCTACGTTTAAAATGTTTAATGAACTCGGAATCGATTTCGTACAGGGGTACGGCCTCACCGAAACAAGCCCGATAATTACCCTGAACCCGATCGAAGCCTACATTGAACGTTCCGTCGGAAAAGTCCTGCCGAGAACGGAGATGAAAATTCTCGATCCGGACGACCGGGGAATCGGAGAGATTGCCGTTAAAGGTCCGATGGTCATGCAGGGGTATTATAAAAATCCCGATGCGACTGCAGAAATATTCGACGAAGACGGCTGGCTGAAGACCGGAGACGTTGGATACCTCGATGCGAACAACTATCTGTATCTGACCGGGCGCAAGAAATCGTTGATTGTCACCGAAGGCGGAAAAAACGTATTCCCTGAAGAGATAGAAGATGAGTTCCAGCTTTTTGACGAAATAGACCAGATTTGTATTTTGGGATACGTGCTCGATGCAAAAATGAAAACCGAAGGAATTCGAGCTTTGATTCATCCTTCAGAAAAATATGTAGAGACGATGAGTGCTTCATTTGCTGATGGAAAGCGGCGCAATGAAGAGATGCTCAAACATATGCAGGAAATTGTTGATAAGGTGAACAAGGACTTGCTTCCTTATAAGCGAATCAGTAGAGTAGACTTGGTTGACGAACCGTTTGAGATGTCCTCGACTAAAAAAATCAAACGCTTCATCTACGCCGAAAAGTACAAGTATCTCTAGGAGTTCGGATGGACAGTCGTGTAAGAAATTTCCTCAGGCAGCGTGCTCATGAACGTAAGAGCGTTGTCATGGTAGGAAAGATGGGAGTCGACGAGCGCGTCGCACAAGCACTTAGCGAAGCGCTTACCGCTCATGAGTTAGTTAAAGTAAAACTACTCGGTCATGCTGATGAACGCAGGACCTTGGCCGATCAATTAGCCAAAATGACACAATCTGAAGTTGTTTCTATCATCGGGAATATCGTGACGCTGTTCAAGCAAAACGAAGACCCACAGAAGCGGCTTGTACATATACCAAAAGAATTACGTTACTAGTGTCTTATTGCAGCGGCCCTCTATAGACGTTGACTCCTTGTTTTATCAGTCTTCGTGTATGGATTTCCAGTCTTGAGGTAAAATCGACGAAATTCTTCTTATGTTTCGGCAACCAGAGGGCTTCGCTTATCGCACATAGCCGGGGGAATAGCATATACTCTGCTCGTTCTTCGCTACAAATCTTTTCTGTCCATACATTAGCCTGTCCTCCGAGCATTAGGTTGCGATTTCCCTCGGGAATTGAAAACTCATACGATGAGCGGACGGTATTCACACCGATAGTACCCGGCTCCTCAGGCGTGTCCAGATGACGGTAATCGAGATAACATCCGTCGAGTTTTGGACACATCACAACCTGATATCCTTCTTTTGCAAGCCGTAGAGCGCTTTCGCTATTTCTCCAGACCATGACGATGCATTGTTTTGAAACGCGCTTGTGTTCTTCGGTATCGGATACGTCATCCCAACAAATCGGAATCTTTTTTGAATCGGTCGCCACCCGAATCATCTCATTGGTAAACCACCGTTGGAGTCCTGAAGAAGATGCAATGTGTAAGTCTTTCATTCTTGCCTTACAAAGCGAACACTCCTGCCAGCGCACAGTCGGACATTCGTCTCCTCCGATATGGATATAGCGAGATGGAAACAGCTCGGCAACTTCACGAATCACAGTCTTGGCGAATGTGATTGCATCATCGTTGCCCATGCACAACACATCTTCAAATATACCGCCGTCTGTGGCAATAGAGTACGGACCTTTCGTACATCCGAATGCGGGGTAGGCTGAAAGGGCACCGAGCATGTGTCCAGGCATGTCGATTTCAGCAATTACTTCGATATGCCTGGCAGACGCAAAGGCAATAATCTCACGAATCTCTTCATTCGAGTATGAGCTTGAGTTTCGGTGTACTAGCTTCGGGTAGTCTTTCACAGGTATCGTCCAACCCTGATCATCGGTAAGGTGCCAGTGGAATCGATTCAGCCTATGCTGGGCTGCAAGATCCAGTAGTTTTTTAATAAACTCAACAGTGAAAAAATGACGCGCCGTATCAAGCATGAAGCCACGCCATGCATAAGATGGACCGTCACAGATAGTACTACAGGGAATGAGTGTTTCGAATGTGGCAAAAAGCTGTCTAAGAATCTGAACTGCATACCAGATTCCTTCGGCCGAAGAGGATTCGCACAGAATCGAATCAGGCTCTATCTCTATTCGGTAGGCACATTCCGAAACAGATTCGGTTTCAACACGCTGGCGTAACTGAACCACTGATTTCGTATGCCCGGCGTGTCTACCGATAGGGAGGGCGAGCATATCGGATGCAAGCAACGCTTCATTGAGCAACGGTTCGTCGAATGCAAGATACGCTTCACGAACATCACAGAATCCAAGTTTGTCGTTGACTATCAGCGGCTTGGGAACGAGGACTTCGCTTGCTTTCAGATTACAAAACGCCTGCATGTGCAAATTACAACATGCATAGTACGTCTTGTCCAGAACATTTCAGCGCTTCTGTCGCTCCAATGTAAGTGTAATGGAAGGTCGGTCACATACTTCGCTCGGCCCGTAATACTGAATTGCCCCTGGGTAGGTAAACGAAGTGTGTACTGCCCAATCGTCACGATGGGAAGCAAAATACTTGAAAGGAGCTCCGTCCAAATCCACCAGTGCCTTTTTAATAACCGGCTTGTGTTGACCGTGCCGCGTTTCCATATTCATCATCATCGTAATCGGTACTCCGCCAGAGCGCCATTGATCGGCACTCGCGGTAAGGTTGGTTACCGATGAGAGGTACCCGCTACAACCGTGTGCGATGAGCATAGCCGCAGTATACCCAAGGCTATAGCAATAATCCGCATCGAAATTCGACGGGAATGCACAGCGCCCTTCATAACCAAAGAAATGGGTCTGAGTGCTGAACGACCCTGTATATGTTCCTGCCGTACTCATGGCCGTAAGTTGCGCTTGCACCATCTCAGCGAGAAGCTTTTCAGTCTCTATCCTTGAAACCTGAACGTTTCCGTGTGGATCTCTATCCATCAGTAGCTGTTGGCATATAGCGACCGGCAGGGAAGAAAATACTTGTGACGATCTCGAGGAAAGCTTACTGCTTACAAATGACTTTTGGCTCTCCCAATCGATGAGTTTTCCGTAATCTTCATGATATTTCGCCAGAAGATCGTTCAATTCGGAAATAAGGGCCTTAACTTCGGGGATGAATTCGATTACTCCTTCGGGAATAAGAACAACCCCGAAGTTTTGCTTCAGAGTCGCACGTTTGGCAACCGCTGCAGCTATCATATCGACAATCTGTTCGAGAGACATTTTTCGTTGCTCGATCTCTTCCGAAATCAGGCATATGTTTGGCTGAGTCTGCAGAGCACATTCAAGTGCGATATGGCTAGCGCTGCGTCCCATCAATTTAATGAAATGCCAGTATTTTTTTGCACTGTTTGCGTCGCGTTCGATATTGCCGATCAATTCGCTGTATGTTTTTACCGCGGTATCGAATCCAAACGATACTTCGATAGAATCGTTTTTCAGGTCGCCGTCGATAGTCTTTGGGCAACCGATGACGCGTATCGGATGTTTCTTCTGCAGAAAATATTCGGCGAGTACGGCTGCATTGGTATTTGAATCATCACCACCGATAATGACCAGCGCATCGATAGCATGCTGTTTGCACACCTTAGCACATGTTTCGAACTGTTGCTCGGTTTCCAATTTCGTACGACCGCTGCCTATGATATCGAATCCTCCCGTATTGCGGTATTCGCTGATAAGCGTATCGGTGATTTCAAGTGTGTCGTTTTTTAGGATGCCTGACGGACCGCCTTTGAATCCGATTAAACGCGATGCCGGATTGAGTGCTTTCAACGCGTCGAACAGGCCGCTGATGACGTTGTGGCCGCCGGGAGCCTGTCCGCCTGAAAGAATGACCCCGACATGAATTGAATCGAAAGTCTGCGTGTTTTGCCCTTGCTCGAATGTAATCATCGGCATTCCGTACGTATTCGGGAAAAGCTCTCTGATAGCATCTCGGTCGGTAGCACTTTCGGTATTTGTACCGCGTTTGGCGACGATTGAACAAATGTCATTTCGAAGCATCGAAGGTAGTTTCGGGCAATACTGATATCTTGCTTCCTGTAACGGTGAATATTTCATGGTTCATCTCCATTGCGGCTAGTCTAATTCGGCAAAAGTATAGCGATTTTGCAAATCTATGGCAATACAAGTGTATTAATCGGAATCGGTATGGTAACATATGACGATTAGGGCGGAGGGGCCATGAGAGAGATTATCCCGATAAATTATAGGTGGAAATTTATTGCTCAGGACAATCCAATTTTCGGTTCGGTCGATTATGACGACAGCGATTGGCAGGTCGTAGATATCCCTCATACTTTTGTTGAATTACCACTTCATTATCTGGACGATCAGATCTTCTGCTTTACCGGTTGGTATCGTGTGCACCTTGATACGGCTGCCGTACATCGATTCGCAAAAGCATTTCTTCGTTTCGAGGCTGTTGCGACGTATGCCGAAGTCTACATCAACGGACAGTTGGCCGGTACTCACAAGGGGGGATATACCCCGTTTGTCGTAGCGATTCCCTCTTTGGTTTCTTCGGACAACCTACTGATTGCCGTACGGGTGGATGCGTCAGAGCGCCCGGAAATTCCTCCGTTCGGTAATGTAATCGATTATCTGACCTTTGGAGGCATCTACAGGGAAGTCTGTCTAGACCTCGTACACGAAGCATATATCGAAGATGTGTGTATCAGAACACACGATATTCTTACACAGAAAAAACGTATCGAAGCGGATATTCGGATATCCCAATCGGTCACACAGGATATGTCGGTTCACGTATCGGTGTTTGATGGTGAAGGCAGGCAAATCCTGAAAGCACAGGCAGCTTCGGCAACGAAAAATCTTTTTAGGTACGAAGACATTGCCCCTGAAGTCCAGTTGTGGGATACCGAACGTCCGGTCTTGTATTGCTTAAACACGAAATTATTTATTGGCGACGAATTAATCGACGAATCAGAGGTTCGTTTCGCCTTCAGAGAGATACGTTGTACCCCATCCGGAATGTTGATTAATGGTATTTCTAGACAACTTAGAGGTTTGAACAGGCACCAGTCGTACCCGTACGTCGGATACGCGATGCCCGCTTCGCAACAACGTGCAGATGCAGATGTATTGAAATATGAATTGGGCGTAGATATCGTACGTACAAGCCATTATCCTCAACATCGTGCATTTCTCGACCGGTGCGACGAGATCGGATTACTTGTTTTTCCGGAGATTCCCGGATGGCAGTACGTGGGAAAGGATCAAGAATGGCGTTCTTTGATGTTGCTGCATGTACGCGAGATGATCGAGCGTGATCGAAACCATCCAAGCATCGTTCTGTGGGGAGTCAGGATCAACGAATCAGCTGACGATGACGAATTATACTCGCGGGCTAACGAATTGGCCAGATGGCTCGATCGTACGCGCCAAACGAGCGGGGTGCGCAATTTTGCAGGCAGCCACCTGATTGAGGATGTCTATTCCTACAACGATTTTATTCACCGTGGCGATAATCGTGCACTCGGCGATCCCGATACGATATGTAAGAAGGCGCGTGCTCCGTTCATCGTAAGCGAACATACGGGGCATATGTTTCCGACAAAAACGTTTGATCCGCCTGACAGAAGACTTGAACATGCCTTGCGCCATGCGAGAATCCTGAACGAAATGTACCGGACAAAACGAAGATGTGCGGTTATCGGATGGTGTATGTCCGATTATTATACCCATCGTTATTTCGGAAGCGGAGACCAAGTGTGTCATCACGGAGTCACCGATATGTTCAGGATCCCGAAACTTGCTGCAGCTATATACGCATCACAAAGCGATCGAGAGCCGGTATTGGTTGTTTCCAGCCAGATGGATATCGGGGATCACGCAGCGCACCATATCGGAAGCGTGTATGTATTTACCAACTGCGACGCTGTAAAAGTCAGCTACAATAACGAGCCTGTCGGGACGTATTTTCCCGATAGAAAACATTTTGCGTATCTACCGCACCCTCCGGTCGTTATTGATGATTTCATCGGTAACCGTCTTGATAAACTATCCGGTTTCTCCGATAACGATAAAAACCAACTCAGACACTTGTTGCTTCAGGCGTCTAAACGTGGCTTTGATTTACGCGTAAAAGATAAAATTTCTATGTGGCTGTTGTTGAAAAGAAAGAAGCTGTCGATATCGGATGCCGTCCGATTTTACGAAACTTACGTCGGATGGCTTGATTCAAAGGAACGGGAATGGACGTTCACCGGTATACGCAATGACCAGGAGGTTGCAATCGTCAGGCATAAGGCTTCGAAACATCCCAGGCTCGAGCTGTCTACACAGCGAGATAGTCTCATAGCAGATGGCCCCACCTACGATGTGGTAAAATTAACCGTACGCGCTGTTTCGGATACGGCGATGACATTGCCGTACTGCAACGATCCGCTGAGCATTGAGACCACCGGTCCTATTTCAGTAATAGGTCCTAGACTGGTATCGCTCTCGGGCGGTGCTGTCGGGGTGTATGTGAGAACTACCACAGGTCGAGGTACTGGGCTCATAACGGTTACTTCTTGCGCTCTTGGTTCTGCTTCCTTACAGTTAAAGGTGGTATAATGGATGGATTGTACTAGCCCAATTACAAATTACGATGACATATGGTTATTTATCGACGCCGATTCATGTCCGAAACCTTTGCGGTCAATCATTCTCAAAGCAATTCTAACACGTCAGGTTCCCGCACTATTTGTGGCAGATCGTGCGCTTCCCGATGTTGTCGAACTTATGAAAACGCAGGGACGCCTCGTACGGATGGCGATTGTTCCGAAAGGTACCGATAGCGCTGACGATTATCTCGCTCGTGTGATCAGAACTAACAGTGTTGCGATTACTCGAGACGTCATACTAGCTGCGCGGCTTGCGGAGCGGGGTTCTACTGTATTGGATGATCGTGGAGGAGTGTTTACGAAAGAAACCGTACGCGAACGCTTATCGATGCGCAACCTCATGACTTCGTTGCGTGAACAGGGAATCTATGCTGAAAAAACACGCCCGCTATCAGCAAAAGACATACAGTTGTTTGCTAATGCGCTCGACCGCGAGCTTACCAAACTACAAAGAACGATACTTTCAGCTGATTGAAGCAATAGGCCGGACGTAGACATATTTGTTATACGATGAAAGTGAAGTTGCTGTGCATAGCAGACTCGGTGTCAGATCTCGACGCACTGCGCTGGTGCTTTACTGGCGATCAGACGTTCGAGCATCCCGTCGGAATCGCACTACTAGGCAATCAAAGAATTCCTGGCATGGTCCAGACGTACGATATTGCAGTGGCTATCGCACATTCGATGGTCTCGCTCGAACGGGTTGTACAGTTTCTTAGATTAGTACAAGCTGCAACACCGTGGTGCAGAATGCTGATCCTTTCTCCGATACACTTGCATGAAGAGCAATTGTGCCGGCTCGACGAGACAAGGCTCATGGTTGTTTCCGGTTTACGCAAAATCGATTCGATGCTATCGGTAGCAGAATATGTACTAAGCGCCTGCCAGGACAATTACGAACATGTCGATGATGTGCTGATTGATAGGCTTTCTGGGCGTGAGCGACAGATTCTTTCGTTGTTCTCAAACGGATACACTACAAAAGAAATCGCGTACGAATTGGGAATTTCGGTCAGTACTGTCGCTACGCATAGGAAAAGCTTGTATAGAAAGACGCAAGTAAACAGCATACAACAACTCATGCTGCTTGCTTCGAGAATCAATCGTCAAAACCCTATAGTAAAATCAAAAATCGGCTTGTTTTACCGCTCTGGGGAAGGGAATGACGTCGCGGATGTTCTGCATTCCGGTAACGTATTGCACAGCTCGTTCAAAGCCGAGTCCGAACCCTGCATGTGGAACACTGCCGAATCTCCGTAGATCGAGGTACCACCAATAATCTGCCGGATTTAGGTTGAGCAGGTTCATACGGTCCTGTAATACCTCAAGACGGCTTTCGCGTTCACTTCCTCCGATGATTTCACCAAGTCTCGGTACAAGGACATCCATTGCGCGTACGGTTTTACCATCATCGTTTAATTTCATATAGAAAGCTTTGATTTCTTTCGGGTAATCGGTAACGATTACGGGTCCTTTACACACGGTTTCAGACAGATATCGTTCGTGTTCCGTTTGTAAGTCGCTACCCCAGTGAACCGGATAATCGAATTGACCGTTTGCTTTTTCCAATTCTTTTACAGCATCCGTGTAGGTCATATGGCTGAAAGGTGTTTCGATTACTTGTTCCAGTACGTTGCGCAAACCCTTCTCGACAAATTGGGAAAAGAATTCCATGTCTTCCGTATTACGCGACAGCACCCTCTTGAAAAGGAATTTCAAAAACTGCTCGGCAACCGCCATGTTTCCTTCAAGCGTACAGAAAGCCATTTCAGGCTCTATCATCCAGAATTCGGCTAGATGACGTTTCGTATTGGAATTTTCTGCTCTGAAGGTCGGGCCGAATGTATAGATGTTTTTAAGCGCAAGTGCATAGGTTTCGCCTTCGAGTTGTCCGCTTACCGTAAGTTTGGCCTGCTTGCCGAAGAAATCTTTTGAATAATCCACAGAACCGTCGGGAAGTTTGGGAACATCTTTCAAATCAAGAGTCGTCACCAAGAATTGCTCTCCCGCTCCTTCTGCATCGCTAGCGCTGATGATAGGGGTGTGTACATATACGAATCCATGTTCCTGGAAAAATTCATGTACTGCGAACGAAAGCGTGTTACGGACTCTGGCTACTGCACCGATGGTGTTAGTACGCACACGCAGGTGCGCTATTTCCCGTAAAAATTCGAGGGTATGGCGTTTCTTTTGAAGCGGATAGGTGTCCACCGGAGCTTCTCCGAACAACTCAATGGTTTCGGCATGAAGTTCGACGGCCTGGTTCGTACCAATCGATTCGACTAGAACCCCGCTGCATGCAATAGCAGCTCCGGTATTGATTTTTCCAAGTAATTCAGGATTATTGAATAATGCAAGATCTACTACAATTTGCAATCCTTTCAACGAAGAACCGTCGTTCAATTCCAAAAAGCACACGGTCTTACTTTCGCGTTTTGTCCTGACCCATCCTTCCGCCACAACCTTTGTTCCGGCTTGCAGGCTTAGTAACTGGGCTATCCTTGCATTCATGGGAATTCTCCTTTGCCATATAGCGAGACTATTCCATGTTCAATATTCGTTTGTCAACAGGAATGGAATAACAAATGCCCTGTTCGCGTACTCTAGACAACCCTGACGTTTGACGGCTATAGTGTCAATATCGGAGGAGGCATGCTACTCATCATCGGTGAACCTTCATGTCGAGATACGCAAAAAGCCATCAGATTTTGCAAGGAACGGACGATTGCCTTTCAGTTTTTTAATTTGAGAAAGGATTCGTTAGCAGAAGGTCACTGGAACGTAATTTTTAGTGTGCTGGAACCTCAAACCCTTATCGATACCGAAAGTGCTTATTATAAAAAGGAAGGGTATGCGTGGAGAGTTTATGACGCTTCCGAAGAACTAAAGGCCCATCCCCAATTGCTCAAGACTCCCTTGTTGAAAGATGGGCATAAGGTTGTTCAAGGCTTCGATGAAGCGTGGCTTGAACGTCAGAGAGGAGCGGTACGGTGATCCGATATTCTGTTTTGGCCAGCGGTTCGTCCGGAAACGGATACGTCATCAGCGACGGCGAATGCGCTGTGCTATTCGATGCTGGTTTTTCATTACGAGAGATCAAACGCAGAGTGGTCAACGCCGGCATTGATTT
>Ga0265294_10007476_pt1 | contig 12934 bp, 7 predicted proteins | sample MunlanPumphouse3_FD_192504 | JGI IMG/M metagenome (GOLD analysis project Ga0265294, IMG submission 192504) | Groundwater microbial communities from a municipal landfill in Southern Ontario, Canada - Pumphouse #3 | ecosystem: Environmental > Aquatic > Deep subsurface > Groundwater | place... | reverse complement strand
ATTTTCTATGTTTGGCTGTAAAACACAAGAAGAGAACCCCTATGAAGAATATGGTATTCGTCCAATTGGTTCATATAGCGAATTAGGAAAGTTCTTTAAGGCGCGGCAAGCAAGCGATTTTTGGCGTTTTGGTTTGAAAGATTTCTATGCAGCAGAGAATGCTGAAGTAGATGCACCAACGGATGAAGCAACGGAAGAATCTAGCCAAACCAATACTCAAGTTGAGGGTGTGGATGAAGAAGATACTGTTAAAAACGATGGACGTTTCATATATATCATTCGGGAAGGGTTCTTGGTAATTCTTGATACCGAAACAAACGATTTTGTAAAATATCAAAGCGAGGATTTCCAAGCAGAAACGATGTATTTACTTGAGAATCGTTTGGTTGTTTTAGGTAGAAAATATGTTGAAAAATACATTGAAGAAAAACCATATGATGATGGCTATGCTGAAGATCGAGATGAAGCAAATGATCCCGATGTTGATAAAGAAGAATCTTCATCAGAAAGCGAAGAAGCAGAAACGGAACCTTCAAAACCTGCACCAGACATTGATTATTCTGGATACTATTGGAGTTATTCTGATGAATATATTGTAAAAATTTATGATATTAGTAGTAAAGATATCAATGAAATTGATGTTGTTAGAACGTTAAGATTTAAAGATTCGAATTATAATTCTTCAAGAGTTATTGATGACAATTTCTATTTGATTTTGAATAACAGTAGTATTTACGACTATGATAATAAAGAAGTAAAACCATTTGTTTATTTTGATAGTCTTCAAGGAGAAGAAGCAATTGAGTTACCAAGTGATCATGTTTTCTTTATTGGCAATGATGACAATGTATATTATTCCTATACAGTTTTAGTTGGTGTTGATGTAGTTAAAGAAGAAGAAATGGATGTTAATGCTTATGTTGGCTACTTTAGTAACATCTATTCATCATTAAATGGCCTTTATGTTGGTAATATCTATAATATGGTATTTAGAACATTTATTTTTGCGGAAGATTATTCTTATGATCCACAAACATTTATTTATCGATTTGAATATGATGGTGCAAAGATTATATATAAGAACTTTAGTGAGATTAAAGGAAGCATCAAAGATCAATTTTCAATGGATGAGTATGATGGGGTTTTAAGGGTAGCAACAACAGTAAATGAATGGGACTCAGAAAAGAGCGAATCACTTATTACTGCATTTGATGTAACAGGAAATCGTTTTGATTTGATTAGTACTCTTGGTGGAATTGGTTTGAATGAACGAATTTATAGTGTTCGCTTTGAAAAAGAAAGAGCTTATGTCGTAACATTTAGAACAATTGATCCTTTCTATGTGATTGATGTTGAAGATCCAAAAGCCATGAAAATTCTTGGCGAATTAAAATTACCAGGAGTTAGTGACTATTTGCATCCAATTAATGACACTTTAAAGTTAGGAATTGGAAGAATGACAGAAGTAACAGATTATGGTTCAACGATTACTGTTGGTTTAAAAATTACATTATTTGATGTAACAAATGAAGAAAAGCCAGTTGACGTTTCTACATTTGAGCTGAAAGGCGCTTCAAGTGATATTGCATATAATCATAAAACATTGATTCCAGTAAAGAGTAGACAGCTTTATGCATTACCAATTTATAATTGGTATGATTATCAAAGCACACAAGGAATGTATGTAATGTGGATTGATGTTGAGAATAAAGAAATCGTTGTTTTGGGTTCTATTGCTCATCAAAATTTAGATGAAGCAGGTCAAGATGAATGGAGATATTATTACAATCGTATTGTAGATAAAGGTGTAATCATTGGCGATAAGATTTATAGTATATCTAATGAATTTATTACAATCAATGAATTGACTGAAAAATTACCACTTATTGAAACAATTAGAATATCTTAAAAGAAAAAAACCGCTACGGCGGTTTTTATTTTGTTGCGAGACCTCCAGTAGAGGTCTCTTTATATTTTGCTTGTAAATCATAACCAGTTTCTTTCATTACTTCAACAACTTTATCGAAAGATATAAAGTGTTTTCCTGAAGTCATTAAAGCGTAATTGGCCGCATCAAATGCTTTTGCACCAGCAATTGCATTTCTTTCAATACAAGGAATTTGTACAACACCATCAACGGGATCACACGTTAGCCCTAAGTGATGTTCTAAAGCAATTTCAGCGGCGTATTCTATTTGCTCGTTATTTCCTCCGAGAAAATATGCTTCAGCAGCAGCAGCCATTGAACATGCAGCGCCAATTTCACCTTGACATCCGACTTCTGCACCCGAAATCGAAGCATTGAATTTGATTAGATTACCAAAAAGGCCCGCAATCATTAAACCATCGATTATTTTTTCTTTGGAAATGTTGTGATAATCACGACAAGCAAACAAAACAGCAGGTAGGACTCCACTTGCTCCACAAGTAGGAGCTGTAACAACGATTCCTCCACTAGCATTTTCTTCCGCTGTTGCTAAAGCATAAGTATATAACAATTTTGAAAATGTTTTTTCTTTTAAATATAATTCATAAAAAGCAGCAGCTTTTCTTTTAACCTTAAGTCTACCAGGTAAAACATCAGTTGCAATCAGTCCTTTCGCAATCGTTTTATCCATAGAATCGTAAACAATCTCTAAATAATCTCTAATATTTTTATCATAACGATTCACATATTCAACAAGATTTATGTTTTCACTCTGGCAATATTCAAGAATTTCAGCCATTGTTTTATGGGGATAAACTTCTTCTTTACTAAAACTACGAGGTTCATCCAGCTCCTTTAGTGCTCCACCACCAACACTAAACACTAACCATTTTTCTAATTGAATATCATCTTTAAATGCTTTAAACTTCATAGCGTTGGTATGATAATTATAACTTTGTTGTAGATTAAAAACTATTTTGGTTCGCGATTCTCCCAATGTTTTTTTAATAACATAGTCTGTTAAGTGACCTTTGCCAGTCAATGCTAGTGAACCAAATAGTTCTACTAGAAAGAAATCGGCATCTGGATGACGCTTTAAAAAGATTGCAGCGGCTTTTTGTGGTGCCATCGTGTGGGAACTTGAAGGTCCATTGCCAATATTAAATAAATTGTGAATTGAATCCATAAAATTAGCCTTTCTTAAAGTGATTTTTGTTTAATAGATTAAGAGTTTTGATGCTCATTGGGGAAAGAACATTGATTTTATCGCATGGATAGTCTAAACACACACTACAACTATTAATTTTTTTATTTAAATTACATACTCTAATATTGCATGTTTGACACATTTCGGTTTGGCTAGTAGTACAACCTGGACAAGAAATAGGCAAGTCTTTTTTATAAAGTGGACAAAGAGCACAATCAAAGCCACAAAAAGCGAGACAACTATCGATATAGTAGATGGAGTTATTCTGATAGTTAACGAGGAAATATTCGTTTTTGTTTTTTTCTAATTGTCCATATCGATATAAGATATCTAAGGTTAAATTGGAATATGTTTCCACAAATCTTTGATATAGATAATTTCTTTCTAATTTGGTGATTGTTGCTTGCCACCATATTTTTGGTCTCATTTTACTTTTGGCAAGATAATCTTGTTTGATAATAAACAAAAGTTTTTCTATATCAGGAACAATTTCAAATAAGCTTTGATAGAAGAGTTTGGTGATTTCATCAAATTGTAGTTGATGAAAATTTGGGGTTTTGCTAATATAAGCCATAATTTTATAAAAAGTATCAAACGGATTAAGGTTTAAAGTTTGGAATAGGTAAGCCATTAACCTGGTAAAATTATGGCTATTATAGAATTTGTTTACACCCTTTTCAACAAGTCGTATGATATCAAGTTCTTCTTTGGTGATATAATTGTTGGCAACCACCTCGTAAGGTGATGTTTTATCAAAGGTATATCCATGCTGCTTTTTGGTGTTGCTGATATGTGTTTCTTGCAACTCTTTTAAAAATCCAAGTTGTAATTCATCACTAAACAGTAGGAAAACATCATTAAACGACTTTTTAAAACTTTCTAAATTTTCATAAGGAAGACCAGCAATTAAATCGGTATGAATTGTTGTATTATCGCGTAAATTAAGAATGTTTTGTTTTAAAATGGTAAAATTTTGTTTTCTTAAAATTGCTGCTGTTGTTATTTCATTTGTAGTTTGAATTCCGATTTCTAAACGAATATAACCTTTTCTCATACTGTTAATCAGACAAATAGCTTCTTCGGTTAATAGATCACCAACGATTTCAAATTGAAAAGTTGTATAGCCATTATCGTTTTCTTTGATTAAGAGGAGAATTTCTAACATGTATTTTGTATTTATATTAAAGGAACGATCAAGAAATTTTATTATTTTCGCTTTTTCCTTTAATAAAAATATAATTTCTTGTTTTACTGTTTCAATATTGAAAAAGCGAACAGGTTTTTCTAGAGAAGCAAGGCAATAGGCACAATTAAAAAAGCATCCACGACTAGCTTCGATATAAGATACTTTATTTTTAAAGTCTTGGATTAGCGAGTAATCATGTTTTATTGAATCCAAAGGAAATACTTTTATTGGTGTTTGTAAGAACATATTGTTTTGTCTATAAATTACATTATAGACTTGTGTAAAGTCGATTTTATGCTCTAAATAAGCAATGAGAAGGTTGAAGGGGATTTCTCCCTCCCCTTTTATAATATAGCAAACATTTTTAAAGTTTGAAAATGGTTGCCAGTGATAACTAGCTTCGGGGCCACCTAGTACGATGGTATACTGAGTGCCTTCTAGCGTTTCAATGATTTGTTTTATTTTTTCAACATTCCAAATATATACAGAGAAGCCTAAAACATCAAAAGATTCGTTTGTAATATAATCTATAATTGTTTGGTTGTTGTCTTTTATGGTAAACTCATGATATGAAACATCACTTTCAGCATTCGTATAGATTTGATGCACACCTATTGCTGGGTGAATGTATTTTGAATTGATACCGATCAATAAAGTTTTCATTAATGAATACCTCTTAACTAATTTTACCATAAAGAATGCAAATTTAAAAGAAGTAAAATAGATAATTACGTGTGTACAGATATGGAAATAATTTACATACAAATTACAAATAATGTCTTGAGAAAATAAGGGATTTGTAGTATAATATAATAGGATTTAATAATAATATAAAAAATAGGAGGAAAAGTCACCAATAGGTGACCTATTAGAAAAATGGCAAAAAAAGTTTTTCAATCAATGGATGGAAATCAAGCAGCTGCATGGGGTGCTTATGCCTTCACTGAAGTTGCCGGTATTTATCCAATCACACCATCTTCACCAATGGCAGAATATGTTGATGAGTGGGCAGCAAAAGGACAAAAGAATTTATTTGGTGTTCCTGTAAGGGTTGTTGAAATGCAATCAGAAGCAGGAGCAGCAGGAACGGTTCATGGTTCATTACAAGCTGGTGCACTTACAACGACATTTACAGCATCACAAGGGTTATTGTTGAAAATACCGAATATGTATAAGATAGCTGGTGAATTGTTACCAGGTGTTATTCATGTATCAGCACGTAGTTTGGCTGTTCAAGCATTATCAATCTTTGGCGATCATCAAGACGTTATGGCTTGTCGTCAAACAGGATTTGCAATGATAGCAACATCTAGTGTTCAAGAAGTTATGGATTTAGCAGGAGTTGCTCACTTAGCAGCAATTAAATCGAGTATTCCTTTCATACATTTCTTTGATGGTTTTAGAACAAGTCATGAAATTCAAAAAGTAGAAGTATTACCATATGAAGTTTTTGATCGTCTATTAGACAAAGAAGCAGTAGCAAGATTTAGAAATCGTGCACTAAATCCAAACAAACCAGTTACTCGTGGCTCAGCCCAAAATGACGATGTATACTTCCAAGCTCGCGAAGCTCAAAATAAATATTACGACCGTGTTCCTGAAATTGTTGATGAATATTTCCAAGCAATTTCCAAAGAAACTGGTCGAAAATATGCACCATTTGTTTACTATGGAGCAAAAGATGCAACAGATATTATCGTTGCTATGGGTTCAGTATGTGAAACAGCACAAGAAGTGATTGATTACTTAACAAAAGCAGGTAAAAAAGTTGGACTTGTAAAAGTACATCTTTATCGTCCGTTCTCAGTGAAATATTTAATGGAGGCAATCCCATCAACTGTTAAAAGAATTGCTGTTTTAGATAGAACAAAAGAACAGGGATCTAATGGAGAACCATTATACCTAGACATTAGAAATGCCTTCTATGGTCAAGAAAAAGAACCTTTGATTATTGGTGGTAGATATGGTCTTTCTAGTAAAGATACTACACCAGGTCAAATCTTTGCTGTATATGATAATTTAGCTGGCGAAGCAAAAAATAACTTTACCATTGGTATTGAGGATGATGTTACATTCCTATCACTTCCAGTTACGAAAGAAATTAACACTTCTGGTGAAGGCGTTAGTCAATTGATTTTCTATGGATTAGGTAGTGATGGTACTGTTGGTGCTAACAAGAGTACCATTAAATTAATTGGTGATAATACTGATTATTATGCACAAGCATATTTTGCTTATGATTCTAAAAAATCAGGTGGTGTTACTCGTAGCCATTTACGATTTGGTAAAAACCCAATTCGTTCACCATATTTGATTACTGAAGCAGGATTTGTATCTTGTTCGCTTGATACATATATTGAAAAATATGATATGTTAAGCAAATTAAAAGTCGGTGGTAGATTCTTACTAAACACGGTTAAGAGTGAAGAAGAACTAATTGCATTTATGCCAAATTCATTTAAAAAAGAATTGGCTAAAAAGAATGCTAAGTTATACGTGATTGATGCAATTACATTGGCTAGGGAAATTGGTTTGGGAAATCGTACCAATACGATTATGCAATCTTCTTTCTTTAAACTAAATGAACAAATCATGCCATATGAAGAAGCAAAAGAATTAATGAAGAAATACGCTTATAAAGCATATATTAAAAAAGGTCAAGCAATTGTTGACTTGAACTATAAGGCAATTGAATTGGGTGCAGAAGGCTTAAAGGAAATTAAAGTAGATCCTAAATGGGCTGATTTACCACTTGAAAAAGTGGTTGAACAAGCAAATCTTCCTAAGTTCGTGAAAGAAATTGCTAATCCTGTTAATGCAATCAAGGGTTATGATTTACCAGTTTCAGTATTTAATGATTTTGCTGATGGTACAATGACTCCAGGATCAGCTGCTTATGAAAAGCGTTATATTGCACAATTTGTTCCTGTATGGAATAGTGATAATTGTATTCAATGTAATCAATGTTCATTCTCATGTCCTCATGGCGTCATTCGTCCGTTCTTAGTAACTCCTGAAGAAGAAGCTAAGGCACCAAAGAACGCTAGCTATATCTCTGCAAATGGTAAGGGCTTAGAAGGATTGAAGTTTACAATCCAAGTTTCAGCTGCCGATTGTACAGGATGTGAAGTTTGCGTTAACACTTGCCCTGGCAAGAAAGGCAACAAAGCATTGTCTATGGCACCGATTGATGAAGTTATTCATCAAGGTAAAGATAAGACAGCAACATATTTTTTTGAAAATGTATCATATAAATCTGATTTAGTAGATATTACTGCTAATTCTAAAAATTCACAATTTGCTCAACCATTATTTGAATTTAGTGGTGCTTGTGGTGGTTGTGGTGAAACCCCATATATTAAATTGGTTACACAATTGTTTGGTGATAGAATGATTATCGCTAATGCGACTGGTTGCTCATCAATTTATGGCGGTTCTTTCCCAGCAACACCATATACAGTAAACAAAGAAGGAAAAGGTCCAGCTTGGGCTAATTCATTATTCGAAGATAACGCAGAATTTGGTTATGGTATGCGTATGGCAACAGAAACACTTCGCGACCGCATTGGTGTGATTATGGAAAAAGCGGTTGAAAGTTGTGAAGGTGCTGATAGCGAAGTAAAAGAATTATTCCAAGCATGGTTAGCTAACCGTGACAGTGGTACCGAAACAAAGAAAATTGCGAAAAAGTTAATTCCATTACTAGAAGCAAGCAAATGCGAAACAGCAAAAGAAATTCTTAAACTAAAAGAACATCTAATTAAACGCAGCCAATGGATTATTGGTGGTGATGGATGGGCTTATGATATTGGCTATGGAGGACTTGATCATGTCATCGCGAACCAAGAAGATGTTAATATTTTAGTATTAGACACTGAAGTATACTCTAATACTGGTGGACAATCTTCGAAATCTTCGCCAACAGCTTCTATTGCTAAGTTTACTGCTTCAGGTAAAAAAGGCAAAAAGAAAGATCTTGCGGCTATTGCTATGAGTTATGGACATGTATATGTAGCACAAATTTCTCATGGAGCTTCTCAAGCACAAATGTTGAAGGCTATTAAAGAAGCAGAAAGCTATAATGGTCCATCAATCATTATCGCATATTCTCCTTGTATTGCTCATGGATTGAAACTAGGAATGGGTAAAACACAAGAACAAGCTAAGTTAGCGGTTGAATGTGGATATTGGACAACATTTAGATATGACCCAAGACTAATTGAAGAAGGCAAAAATCCGTTCCAACTAGATTCAAAAGAACCAGATTGGAGTAAATACGAAGATCATTTATTGACAGAATCAAGATATGGTCAATTAAAACAAATTAATCCAGAAAAAGCAGCAGCATTATTAGCGTTAAATAAAACAGAAGCGCAAAGAAGATATAAAATGTATCAAAGATATGCAGCTATGGATTATAGCAAAGAATAAGAAATAAAAGGCTCAATAAAAAAAGAGCCTTTTTTTAATGTGATATTTCATAAATATGATATAATATAGACACCACAAGAAAGGAAAAACAAAATGGGAAAAATATTTAAAATTATAATAGGATTAATCGGAACAATTGTGTTGCTTGTGATTGTTGGTGTTGTCGTGTTCGCAATTATGCTAACAGGAGGAGAAATACAAACCCCAGAATATGTTTTAGAAGATGAAACGAGTTCTAGTTCATATATCAGTTATGCAATTGGAGAAAGTATCAAAGATACGGAAAATACCAATATTATTGATATCACACTAGATGAAAAAGAGTTAAATTACCTTCTAAATGCTATGTTAAGAGAATCAAAAGCAGAAATAGATACAGCTCCATTAGAGATTGATTATATTTATACAACGATTGACGAGGAGTCAGGATTAAATGTATTTATCCCCGCGCGAGTATTCTTCATAAGAACTGTTGTTAAGACTGCAGTTAAAATCACTCAAATTGATCAAGAGATTACAATTGAATTGGTAGATTTGAAAATTGGTAGAATTTCTTTTGCATCTAAATTAGCAAAAAAAGTGATGGGAATTAACACTATTGAAACAGAGATTAAAAAAACCTTAGCGAATAATGGTGTTGAAGCAGAAGTTGATTTAGAAAACTTCACGTTCACAATCACAACAAGTCAATTACAAAACATTATTTTGGATGCTTTAAAAGAAGATGATAATGTTGATTTATATAAAACGGTATTTTCTATGTTTTTTATGGAAGATAATGTAATAAACATTAACTTCGGTCTCGACAATAAAGCTGGAATTACTCTGAACTTACAAAAAATGGGTTATAATGAAAGCAATGATGGGGAAGATGATATTGATTATGATATTAGTTCAATAGTAGCAAAAGCAGAAACAATGTTAAATAATAAGGCGTTGAGTGAAAAAGATTTAGCAGCGGCATTTAGATATTTATTGATAGGCTATGATCGCATTAAAGATGAAGAACTTGTAGTTATTAATAAAATTGATTTTTCATCAATAGGCATTACGAATAGATCAAACTATCAAGGAATCATTCCTCAAGAAGAGTTCGCAATGGTAGATGTTTTTAATTCAATTACTCTAGCTGATTTGCTTGCTAATCCTGGCTGGTTCACAGTTAGAATCACCGAAGCAGATTTGAATAAAATCTTTTTAGGAATGGATTTGGTTGGAACAGCGTTTGCCTTTCCATATTTAGAAGCAGAGGTATACCATGTTTCGTACATTGTTTTGAGTTCATTTTATGTTGATATCTTTAATGATATGATTGAAATTAAACTAGTTCTAGATGTGAATGGGAAAGAAACAATCATTAAAACGACATTTACTGGAACAAAAAACCAGGATTTATTGATTGAGCTTGATTTTACAGAACTGAATCTAGGTGAAATTGCAGGTACAGAAGCGGATCGAACCAATATTCTTACTTATCTTTCTGGTGTTTTAGAAAACGAAACATGGCTAGAATTTGATATTCCGAATAAAAAAGTAGTGTTTAACTTTGCTGGTATGATAACAGCAAATGAACTATTACAAGATGTCATTGTTGAATCAGGAACAAAAGAAACTCAATTTATTGGGGCTAGCTTAGTGGCTGAAGGATATATTGAATTAAAAATGGAAATATCGTTAATTCCATAATCAAGAAGCCAAGTTAGCCTTGGCTTTTTCTCGCTAAAAATAATAAAATACCAATAAAAATAACAGTTTGATTGTTTATATATTGAGTAGTAAGGAATACTATGGAAAGAAATAGTGAAAAAGATAATTATGTATTTGGGGAAAATATAAATAAACTAGTTTTTGAATTAAAAAAAGGAAATCTAGATGTTTTCGATGAGTTTTACGAATTAACCAAAAAACAGGTCTTTTATGCGGTTATAGCAATTTTAAAGGATCAAAGCTTAACGGAAGATATTATGCAAGATGCCTATTTGCGGTTTTTAGATAAAATAAACTATTATAAAGATCGGACAAATGCGGTGGCGTTTTTAGTAACAATCGCTCGTAATTTAGCAATCAACACCTATAATCGTCGTAAAAAAGAAATCATATATGATATTTATGATCACGATGATTCTTTTCAAGCAGAAGCAAAACAGGAAACACCTTTGCTTAACTTAGTTATGGAAACGTTAGAAGGCGAAGAACTAGAAGTTTTTTTGTTGCATATTATAGATGAATTAAAGCACAGAGAAATAGCTCAAATTATGAACAAACCATTAGGAACCATCACATGGATTTATAATAATGCAGTTAAAAAAATGAAAAGAAAGGTAGGTAAAGAAAATGAATAACTATGAAAAATTTATTAATGATTTTAAAGTAGAAGCAGATAGTAAAAAAATCATCAATCAAAGTGAAATCATCAAAGCGCAATACAAAATAAACCATGCTTCCTCTTTAAAACAAAGTAAAATGACTTTCAAGTGGGGATTTTCTTTACTTACAGTGTTAGTCTTAGCATTTGTAGGTTATTTGATTTGGGATAATGATAAAATAAAACCTGTTATTGACATTCCAGGGATAGAAACAATTGACGAAACATATGCGTTTGAGATAGCAGCAGCGGCAAACATGATTTATAATATGGATTTAAGCGAAATGACTTTGAGCACCTTCACCGATGCTTCTACTTTACTTGACTTAGCAAGAAGAAACGCAGAAGAAACGCCATTAGATAGTGTTGCAATAGAGTTAAACAAATATATCTATACAATCAAGCAACTACTAGACAATGAAGTAGTAGATGCAAAAGAAACGACAATACTTGAAGGGGATTATCAATATCAAATGGTCATTAGAGCACCTTTAAATGAAGGAGTATTGGTTGAATATAAGATGTATTACAATAAGATAGACATTACGAATAGTATCTATCGTCTTGATGGTATCATTGAAATTGATGGGCAATTTTATAGTATTAAAGGGGCTCAAGAGGATTTAGAAAACGAACAAACACTGATGATAAGAATTTATTTTAGTGATGAAAATTTTGTTTCAATACATCAAATTATTGAAGAAGGTATGATTAAATTTATTTATCGAGAATTTATCAATAATCATCGTGCGAGTGAACTTGCAATCGGTATTGGGGAAAGAAGAGGATATCGAATTATTAGCATTGATTCTCGGGAAGGTAAAGTAAGAGGCAGCTTCGATGCCTTATATTTGGATTCAAAGCTAATTATTCGCAGTAGATATGATAAATATCGTGGCAATATTAGAGTTGAAATCATTGGTTTATCAGAGGTTCGATATTACTTTGTCAATGAAGATAAAGAAATCATCATTAATAAAAGCGGTAATCTAGAAATGGATTATCGCTTTTTATTTGCGGTATTGATTCACTAATATTTACATAATTCTTTTTTTGTGATAAACTATTGGCAATAGGAGTAAAAGCCATGGAAATTAAAAAAAATGAAAAGTTACGCGAATACGGAATTGAAATGTCGCAGTTAAAGGATCATTATTCAAAAGAGTATCATACAATCACAAGTTATTTTTGGCCAATGATAGCTCAAAATAAAAAAAGACTAAAAGATCAAATATATTATACGGGAGCAATGATTTGTCTACTTGTTTTTATTGTTGTTGTTATTCTTCTCGGAGGATTAAAAAATGAGTATTTATTGTGGGGAAGTCTTATTTTCTGCTTCATTTTAATTGGCATTGGCGTTGTTATTACAACAAGGACGATAAAAAAGCAAAAAATGACAATGGAAGAATGGGAAAAAAACAATAAAAAAATACAAGAGATTCAAGAAAAAATACAAGAAACAACAATAAAAGCTGTTATTGAGATACCATATGTTATTTTTTATAGCGAGCATTATGAAGAAATAGTCATGGGAAAACTGAAAGAAAATAGCGGAGAATGGCATAAATTGATTGAACAAGAAAAGCAAAAAATGCTTGAAAACACAGCCGGGTCAATGGCATATGATGATGTGATTGGCTATTATAATCATTGGGCAGACAATTTTTAATGACTTGAGTACTTGGCAAAGCCAGGTGCTTTTTCTCTTGGACAAAAAAAATTACCATATTTACAGCAAAAAAAATATATTTTTGATATAATAATATAAGTTAAAAAGAGGAAATTATGAAACGAAGTTTGTTATTGATAAATATT
>Ga0265294_10007475_pt1 | contig 12938 bp, 17 predicted proteins | sample MunlanPumphouse3_FD_192504 | JGI IMG/M metagenome (GOLD analysis project Ga0265294, IMG submission 192504) | Groundwater microbial communities from a municipal landfill in Southern Ontario, Canada - Pumphouse #3 | ecosystem: Environmental > Aquatic > Deep subsurface > Groundwater | place... | reverse complement strand
TGCCAATGCATGAAACTGAATATTTAAAACTCAATCAATGGCGCCAATGTTCCTGTGGCCAAGAATTTTGGTTTGATCGCTATGAGGGCTGGATTTGTTCTGGCGGCGGACCAAGAGCAGATGATAAAAAACTTCAAGAGTTAGCTAATGCTCTTAAGGCTATTAAGATTTAATATCTACTAAAAAAGTTCCAACTACGTCCCATCTCCCCCGCAGACAGATAAAACAAGGTTAATAGCCTTGTTTTTATTTGGTTTTCCAGCTACAGCCATTGACAGAATTAGAATAAAGTGCTAAGATATAAACAATGAGGTTGTAGTATTAACAATCAAATAAAAAACAAAAAAGGAGACTGTCATGTTTAATATTGAAAAAAGAATTAGAGCCTTCCGCTCTAGCCCGCAGAATGACGTAGACGCAATTTACAAACAAGTAACCGGTCTGATCAGAGAAATGGAGATAATCCAACAAATGCCCAACAAGATTGAAGCCATTGTAAGATTGTTCCAGGTTATTTCACCGATCCAAGATGCCGGCGGATTCAGCGGCACCCTTCAACAGATCAAGAGCAAGGACTATGGGCAAATCAGCCCAATAGTCGTTGAAGCCCTTAAAGCACTTCAAAAACACTTTGAGAATGCTGGCAGGTGCCAATTTGGTATAAACCGGACCAAAATTGGCCAACCAGTTACTGCTGACGATGTGTGGTTAGGTAATGTTTTCGGTCTTTGGACCAAAACAGCGGCTTATTGGTTAAGCCGTGAAGAAGAACTCAAGAAAGAAGAAAGGCTGGATATATCAAAAGACCCTAACAATCCGGCCACTAACTGGTATTGCATCCATGATTATAGCGCGGGTAATTTCGTGGATAGCCATATCACTGGCATTCTGGCGAACCTCAAGATTTTGGAGAACATGGCAAGCCGTGTTGTCAAATAATCTTCACAACCTAACGCCGTAACTCTTTATGGCAAGACCTCACACGAGATTGTATCAGATGTGGGGTTTTTATTTTGTCAAAAAAGTTCCAACTACGTCCCACTTCCCCCGCCCTCATGAAATAGCCCTGAAAATGGGCTATTTTTGATAGGGGGTTTATCACTTTGGAACACAGTGGTATACTAAAATAAATATTATTTTCTAAACATGGACTATGAATAAGCTTGAGATTCCTGTTATGCCTAGTAGCTCCGACGATTTAATAACAAAAAGACAAAGCATGACCTTTAACAACATTATTGATAGTCATAAACAAAATATTAAAAATGTTGTTGATCGAAATGATGCAATTAACAAGGGGTCTGGGTTGACTGTTGGCGTGGTGGGAATTTCAAAAAGAACCTCAAGACCTTCTGAAGGTGAAAAAAACATTCTACGAGCGATTGCTAATGATGAACAAATCATTACAGAAGAAGAAAATAAAAACGAGGCCAAGGTGGATAACGAACAGGCCAATTCGTCAGTTAACGATATTGTTGATTTAATACAAAAGAATGTTGATGAATTTAAAGAGACTTTTAAGCTTAGTGGTGAGCAAGAAGATTTAGAAAGTGCTCAATATTGGGAAGGCTTAGCTGAAGAAATTAAGACTCCTGAAGGACAAGAGCGGGTTATTGCCTTTGTTGATCAACTGATAGTTAACCAAACAAAATTACTAGACGAGGTTAATGATTTAGATGTCAGTATAGCCCTAAGAGAAAGTATTGAAAATAAAAAGAGAATTAAATTGTTATTGACTAAAGAGGTGGGAGAAAAGTCTCCAGCTCAAGAAACAGAAATGCCAACAGATAGTAGTGGTTTGCGACGTTATTTTGTAACGAATTTCAAAGACATTTATCGCACCACTGATGTTAATGAGTTTTTATCTAAAATTACACCAGATGTTTGTAGGGAATATGAAGACTGGTTAAAACTAAATATATTAGCCATGGCCAGTGAAATGCCAGAAGGTGCTCGCTATCCAGACACTTTGGCTTCGGTAATAGGTAATGGTAGTGATGAATTGATGATGTTTCAGGGAGTGATGGCGTTGAAAGATGGCCATGTTTCTAATATTACTGATGAATTATTAAGAACGCCTTTTTCTAAGTTAGCTAAACAGTATTTAAATTGGGATATTGGTGATGATTATTTTAAAACTTTTTCAAAAAGAGATTAATTATTATCCAAAAAAGTTCCAACTACGTCCCATCTCCTCCGCAAATACGTGAACTTTGGAACCAGCTGGACTCTGTAAACATTGAAGAATAGCAGAAAAATATAGGCGTTTTTTCTAGTCCCTATTACAGACAAAAAACAAGGCTATGTGCCCTGTTTTTAGTATTAATTAGTGTATTTTATTTACTTTTTTAAAACTGAGTTATATCATGTAAGTATTAATAATTATCAACAAAATTATGGAACAATGGCCGAGTGCAGAACACAACAACGATAATATAAAGAAAGATGAGACTCTAGACTATGATAGAACATTTAAGCTGGAGGAAGAATTTAAGACTGTTTGGGAAGCCCTTACCGAAGAGGAAAAGAAGGTTTTGATGTATGCCGAGCTTGAATGGTCTGGGTATGAAGATGAGAAGTTAAATAATCAAGATGAACTATTAAAAAGCGCAACAGAAAAGCTTACCAAGGCTGGTTTCAATATGGATGATTTGGGTGCGCTCTTGTCGGTGCAAAAGAAGCGAGACTAAGAGATATTTTAAAAAATGATTCGGTTAGTCTCAATAATGTTTTTAATATCACAATGTTAAAAAATGCCAAGCCGTGTCACCATGAAATGGTTTCAGAGGCACCAATGTATGTTTATGCTACTGAGATGGTTTCCAGCTACTATAGTCGTCTTGATATACAAGGCAAGAGAGTTTTAAGTATTGTCGGTTCTGGCGATCAAATTATTGATGCTTATTTCTTTGGAGCTAAAGAGGTTGTTGGTTTTGATATTAATCAGCGTGCTTTTTTTATGCTTGATTTAAAGTTAGCTGCCCTTGTTCAACTTGGCTATTCAGAATTTCTTGATTTTTTTGGTAGTAATATGGATAACGGAAGTTTTAATTTTGGATTGTATGGCAAATTGAGGAGTAGATTGTCGCTAAAAACTAAAGCATTTTTTGATGAGATTTATAAAGAATCTAAGAACAATGGGAAGTTCTTGGTTAAATCAAGCTATTTTCGTCAACGTTCCATGCTTAAAACAGCAGTTAAGGAGATTAATCATTATCTTCAAAACGAAGAAAGCTATATGAGGTGTCGCACCATATTAGAAAATAGGGAAATACAGTTTTTAGACTTAGATATTAATGATATTGACACTGATAAAAGGATAATAGGCAAATTTGATGTTATAAATTTGTCGAATGTTTTAAATTATTTTACCGGCAATACTGCTGAGAATGATTTGTTAGACGTATTAAGTCTGGTGATTAAGAAAGTTAGGCGACGGCTTAAGCGAGGTGGTTTTTTATTTTATTATTCATATTCGCCAAATATTTATAGCTCATCGGACAGGTTAATTCCGCCAGTTTCTCGTTGGGATATAATTAAGAGAATAGCTAGTGTTAATAATTCTAAATTATCGGTTCGTCGTTTTAAAGGCACGAATATCGTGGGCTTTGATCGGGTGAATATTCTTATTGTTTAATCTATAGAAAAGTTCCAACTACGTCCCATCTCCCCCGCAGGCCAAATAATCCTAGTAAAATAGGGTTATTTTTGTTAAGATTAAACAAAAGATTTTTATTATTTCTATGGACAAAAGCTATATAACGATAGAATGCGCTGGTGGTATAGTTAAAAATGGTGATGATCTTGCGCTAGTAAAGATGAAGAAGTTTGACGGATGGGCTTTTCCGAAGGGGACAATTGAGTCCAGCGAAACATCCTTAAAGGCAGCCAAGCGAGAAATATTTGAGGAAACTGGCATAAAAGAACTTTCACTAATAAAAGAGCTTGGAGCATATCAAAGACCGGTCGCTGACGGACAAGCAATATTGTTAAATATTCATATGTTTTTATTTGAAACGGAACAAGAAAAGATTTGTCCCGTTGAAAATGATGTTAGGGATGCACAGTGGTTTCCCATTAAAAATGCCAGCGACTTTTTAATGCTAGAAGAAGATAAGAGGTTCTTTAATTCTGTTAGTTGTTTTATATAGTTTTAATATATTATTGCTACAAGAAAGTTCCAACTACATCCCACTTCCCCCGCAGACATAATAATCCTAGTAAAATAGGGTTATTTTTGTTAAGATTAGGTTATAAAACTATACTTAACCAATAAATTATGCCAGTAATTTGCGTTTTTGGTGATAGTACTGCCTGGGGTGCTTGGGATTTAGACCAAGGTGGTTGGGTCAATCGACTTTGGCTGGATTATGCCAACGAAGATAAGGAAACACATATTTATAACTTAAGTATCTCTGGTGGTACTACTGAAACTATTTTAGAGAGATTTGAATCAGAGGCTAAAGTTAGAGAAGCCGATATTATTATTTTTCAGTCTGGCGGGAATGACTCGGCTTATGACCAAGATAGTAGAGAGCCGCTTGTTGCCAGTGATCGGTTTACCGATAATTTAGAAAGAATTATTAGTCAAGCCCAAGGCTTAACTCAGCAAGTTCTTTTCATAGGTTTTACTAATTGTGTCGAATCTCAAACTAAACCAGTAGCCTGGTGTAGCTTGTGTTATGATAATCAACAAATCAAGAAATATAATAATATTATGAAGGCAGTTTGCGTAGAGCATAACCTTCTTTTTATTGATGTCTTTGGGATTTTAGAGGATACCGATTTTGTAGATGGGCTTCATCCTAATGCCAGTGGCCATCAAAAGATACTAGAAATGGTCCAAAAACAGTTAATGATTATCTAGAAAAGTTCCAACTACGTCCCATCTCCCCCGCCATCATAAAATAGCTCTGAAAATGGGCTATTTTTGATAGGGAGTTTATCACTTTGGAACATGATGATATAATAAAAATATTATTTCGTCATTTGTATATTATGAAATTACTTCTAACATCAGCTGGTATTAGCAATAAATTAATTGCCAAAGCGCTATTTAATTTAGTTGGAAAAAGGCCACAGGAGACATCCCTGGTTTTTATTCCTACGGCATCAAATATAGAGGCTGGTGATAAGGGTTGGCTTATTGATGATTTAACGAATTTACGGAAACAGAATTTTAAATCTATCGAAATTGCTGATATTTCAGCTGTTAATGAAAGCGTTTGGCGGCCTAGAGTGGAAGCGGCCGACATCCTTTATTTTGAGGGAGGTGACAATTTTTATCTAATGGAATGGATCAATAAGTCTGGCTTGGGAAGATTATTACCGCAATTATTAGTTAATAAGGTTTATGTCGGAGTTAGCGCTGGTAGCATGGTTATTAGTAGAGACCTTAATTTAAATAGTTCGCAGATACTTTATCAGGAAAATTTGGATCGCACTGAGGATTTACTAGGATTAAATTTGGTGGATTTTTATTTTTTTCCTCATCTCAATTCACCTTATTTTCCTCATGTGCGCCCCGATTTAATCAAAGAGTTTGCTCAAAAACAAACTGATAAGATTTATGCCCTTGATGATAATTCAGCCTTAAAAGTAGTTGACGATAGCATAGAGATAATTAGCGAAGGCAAATGGTTGGTTTTTAATGATTAACATCTAAAAAAGTTCCAACTACGTCCCATCTCCCCCGCAGACAGATAAAACAAGGTTAATAGCCTTGTTTTTATTATATTATTCTGTTTCGACTGTTGACAGAAATGGATACAAGCTGTTAGAGTATTCAGTTAGTTCTTTTTTAAAAATAAATATAGAATAAAAAGAAAGGAGGTGTCTCGTGGAAGACATTAAGATGCAAGAAAAATTGTTTTCTGCCATGAGGGTATATACAACACTCTCAATAAAGCCCGATTGGCGGAATTTTTATGATGATGATCAAAAAATACTGAAGTTGTTTTCATCATTCGGAGTGACATTTTCTTTAAGGGAGGCTAATATCTTCTTTAAAGATTGTCATGCTAATCTAGCTGCCTATTTAATTGTCAGAGCTCAAGAACGGTATGACGCCTTTTTAAAACCAATACAAAGGTTTCGGCGAATTGTTTGCTGGATAGCAGTACTTATTGGGCTTGTTGCCTTGTTTGTTGAGGGGCTAATAGCCTATATATTAATGGCTGTTCCTGTCGGTTTGCTACTTGGTCTTATTATAGATAAAGAGAGACCAGAAGACAGAGATGTCTTTGTGAAAAGGATGTTTAGGGCTGGATTGGTGCATTGCCTCTTTCCTTCCAGTAATGAAGCTTTTCGGTGTCCTAGTTATTTACTTATGGGGGATATCTGGGATGATAGTTTCTTTCCAGAGTTTCCTGAAAGCAGGAAGTACTGGCAAAGTAAATTAGGATTGGCTTAATTCCCTCAACACCGAGATTGTATCAAAGTGTTGAGGGGTATTTTTTATCTAAAAAAGTTCCAACTACGTTTTATAGCTGGCTTATTTGTATTGACAAATTATTAAAAACGCAATACAATATAAATATAATATAAAACATATGATTGCCAAAAATAGTGAACAAATTCAAATTCGTATTGATGTTAAAACCAAGCAAGAGACCATGAAAGTCTTGGATAGTTTGGGTATAGATATGAGTTCGGCGGTCAGGCTCTTTTTTCGCCAGATAATCAATGCCAAGAATATCCCGTTTGAACTTAGAGATGAAAATGGTTTAACTTTGCGTGGTGCTGAGATTTTAAGAGAATCAATCATTGGCGCCAAAAGCAGTAAAAAGTCTTTTACCAGCGGTGCCAATCTCATCAAAGATGCTTTGCGCAGTTAGACTATGTTTTCTTTGAAATATTCTAGCCGCTTTAAGAAAGATTTGAAGTCTTATCGACACCAAGAAGGACTGTTTATTGAATTAGAGAAAGTGTTAGATATTTTAGTCGGTGGTGGAGTGTTGCCCCAGAAGAATAGCAATCATCCTTTGATTGGAGAGTTCCAAGGTTGTTTTGAGTGCCACATAAGACCTGATGTTTTGCTTATTTATAAGATTGAAAAAGCCGAGCTATTGGTTTTACTGCTTAGAATTGGCTCTCACTCCGATTTGTTTTAGCCTGTCTTCTCAATTCTAATATTTTGACCTTCGTGGCTCCAAGATTGGAATCGCTCGGTGTTTTATCTTAGAATCGTTCCAACTACGTCCCATATCTCCCGCAAGTAGATAAAACAAGGTTAATAGCCTTGTTTTTAGTAGGTTATTCTGTTTTATCTGTTGACAGATATGTTATATTGTGCTACTATTTAAATAGTTAATTTGCATAATTAAAAACCAAATAAAAAAACAAGCAAAAAAGGAGAATATCATGTTACGCAGCAAACTATTCCGTACGTTCTGTTTTGTTTCAATCGTGGGTCTATTTATGGGGTTGAATTTGAATTTTAACTTCAACTTCATTAACCTTGATCAACCCGGCACCTTAAACACAATGATGGTAATCATTGGTGTGGCCATTGTTCTACGTTCTCTGAAGAACGTAGCGCCAGCTTTTAACTTCGTGATGGAAACAATATCAGCGACGCTTTTGATAATAATAGCTGATTATTACACAAACTATACAGTTGGACTGTATCCGATTACCTGTTATTTAACTGCCGGAGCCGTTTTAATGGGAATATTTCTGTTAATCGGTCATGAAGTATATAAGGTTGGCTATCTATTTGTCGGTATAGCCATTTTATCAGTACCTTTTGTTCCATTGGTAGACTACGTATTTTATGAGGTATTGTATCCTTACTACTGGTCATGGCTTATATTTCCCATAGTGTTGTTGTTTTTTACCTGCCTGTTGTTGGCCAAGCAGAAATTTTTACAATTTACAACACAGACAGCAAGGCTTGCAAACTAACGTTTCGGGACTAACATCTCAAGGACGAGTGACTAACATCGCTCGTCTTTTTTTACCCCAAAAAAGTTCCAACTACGTCCCACTTCCCCCGCAGACCAAATAATCCTAGTAAAATAGGATTATTTTTGTTAAGATTAGGTTATGAAAACATACAATAAACTTATCCGAGACAGAATTCCTGAGATAATGGAGGCGCGCGGCGTTAAATTCAAAACTAGCGTTTTGAGTCAGGATGATTATAAGAATGAGCTATTAAATAAATTAGTTGAAGAGTCCAGAGAAGTACAGGCTGCCAAAACCGATCGCTCAGAATTGATTAAAGAACTTGGTGATGTTCTTGAAGTCATTGATTATTTAATCATAGCTTTTGGCCTTGATTCTGAAGAGATCAGAACAGTTAAGGCTGAACGAAAAGAATCTCGTGGCGGTTTTGCTGAGAAAGTATTTTTAGAATATACAGAATAAGTAATATTTATGGCTATAATCGTCGGCCACAAAGGGGCGGCTGGCTATGCTCCAGAAAATACACTGACTTCGTTTAGGGAGGCCATTAAAATTGGCTGTGATCGGACCGAACTGGATGTTAGGCTGACCAAAGACAATCAATTGGTCGTTATTCATGACCGAGAGGTCTCCAAGTTGACCGATGGGGTAGGCTTAGTTAGTGAAATGAGTCTAACTGAATTAAAAAAGTTGCGTTGCTCAGGCAATGAGTATATTCCAACTTTGCAGGAAGTTATTGATGTTTGTCGAGATAGGATTGATTTACAGATTGAGTTGAAAGCCGCCGGCACACCACAGCTAGTCAACGAGTTAATTATGAATAATGGCCTAGAAAAACAAGTGGTCATCACTTCTTTCAATTCTAGTTGGCTGGCTGAAATAAAGACCTTAAACCCAAAATTACCGGTTGGTCTTCTTTTTTATACTGACGAGGTAATGGTTAATATTTGGAATTTAATAAATAATATACCCTTAGATTTTTTAGCCCCTTTTTCAGGTATTATCACCAAAGATTTTGTCGACAGAGTCCACAACCTGGGGAAAAAGGTTTATGCCTATCATGTTAACAATAAAGAGTTAGGTGATAAGTTAATAGCGATGGGTGTTGATGAAATCGGGACAGACTTTCCTAAGTTATTTATTGAACCAAAAATCGTTTAAAAAAGTTCTAACTACGTCCCATCTCCCCAGCAGACAGATAAAACAGGGTGAATAACCTTTTTTTAGTTGGTTTTCAGGTTGTAGATATTGACAGTAAATAGTATAAGATGTTATAGTATTAAGTCCGTTTTTTTGTAAAAATACAAAACAATAAAAACGGAAAAAGGAGTAGTCATGAAAAAGTTCTTTTTATTAGTCACAATCATAGCAACAATGCTATTAGGGACAGGTTGTGAGAAAAAACGCCTTCTCCCGTGGCTTAAAATTGATGGGGGATTTACCCTGTATGTGCAGGGAAGTGGAATAAGAAACTACCAGGGCTCTACTTATTGGGATCGTTATTATCTCATAAGTGAGCCGTTTGATAGCAGATTCAACTTGGAATTACCAGATCGTCCAGAAGAGCTGGTCTACAAGGATTTCGACCAAGATGGCATAAAGGATATTGCCATCACCTCTCTATATGGAAATCTCGCCGGATACTGGAGAGTTACCAAGGTAGCCTTCGGAAGAAAAAATGGAACCTTTAACAAAGAGTTCCAAGAACTTCCTCATGAACTTCTTCATAAACAAAAGATCAAGGTTCAGGAGGGAAGCAAGAAATCACTCGATTATGGCAGTTAATAACGCCCGCGGGTGTACAAGGGGTAATAACTTACCCAAAGGAGACACGGTGAAACTCAAAACGATTTTTAACATTAAACCGCATGGTACGCCCAGCGGTTTTTTCTTATAACTTCAGGGATATTTAGTGTCATTCTAAGCGTTTTTAAAATTAGTTTATAATAAATAACCAGCTCTTCTTGCTAAAAATTAAGAATTATGATAATTATTCTCTAGCAGTGTATTCTGTACATTAAAATTATATACATATAAAAAAGTAAAGGAGGAACATTAAATGGTTCCACAACATCAGATTTTGTTAGGGGGAGTTGCTAGTGTGGCAGCTCTTGCGTTAACGGTTTTAGTGCCATGGCTTTTTCGTAAAATTAAAAGCTATAGCCAAGGAACTGAGAGGATGCAAGAAATAAGTGGATTGATAAGACAAGGGTCCAAGACATTCATGTATCAACAATATCGAGTTATCATGATTGTGTTTATTGCCGCTTCTTTGGGTTTATTTGTTCTAAATCGATTTGGTCTACAGAGCATATTTGCTCCGATAGCCGTTCCTTTTGGTGGTTTTTTTTCTGGTCTAGCCGGTTATATCGGTATGATGGCCGCGACTTTGACAGCAGTTCGTGTTGCTGAAGCTGCTCGACATTCGCTCAAAAATTCTTTTATTATTGCGATGTTGGGTGGTTCGATTCTCGGTATTGTGGTTGTCGGGTTTGTTATACTGGACATAGCTCTGTGGCTAGTCGTTTTGGATTGGTTTATTGTTGATTCATTGGATAAGTGGGGTGAAATTACTACGATCATGTTAAGTTTTGGTATGGGAGCTTCACTTCAAGCCCTATTTTCACGTTTAGGCGGTGGAATTTATACTAAAGCGGCAGACATGGCCGCTGATTTAACGGCTAAGACAGAATTCAACATTCCTGAGGATGACCCGCGTAATCCAGCTGTTATTGCTGATAATGTTGGTGATAATGTTGGTGATGTCGCTGGAATGGGTGCTGATTTATATGAAAGTCTAGCTTCAACAATTCTGGCTGTAATGGTTCTTGGAGCAGCTCACCAGCGTTTAGCTGGGCCAGAGATGCAGATTAAATATATTCTTCTGCCGTTATTAGCTATCTTGGACGGCTTTATTTGTTCAATTATCGCGGTTTTTTTGATTAATCCAAAAGAAAACTCAGAAATGAAAGAATTAGTTCGATCAACTAATAATAAGCTCTGGATTATTTCAGGATTAATCGCCTTATCTATTCCCTTGATTTGCCAATTGTTGGGAATGGATAATTGGTTAAAATTAACCGTTGTTGCCGTGTTGGGCTTAGCTAGTGGAATAATTTTAGGTGAATCGACTAATTATTTCACTTCGTACGCTTATCGGCCAACTAAGTTTTTGGCTGAAAGTGCTAAAATATCGCCAGCCACGGTGATTATTGAAGGAATGTCTCTTGGTATGATTTCTGGTTTAGTGCCAGTTATCGCTATTTGTGCAGTAATGGCTTTGTCTTATAAGTTAATGTTTGATGGAACGATTATAAGTGGTCTTTATGGAATTGGTTTTTCTGCTGTCTGCATGTTAGCTCCTTTAACTTGGGTGTTGACTAACGATGGTTTTGGACCAATTGCTGATAATGCCGGTGGTAATGCTGAGATGTCGGATATGCCTAAAGACGTTAGAAAAAGAACTGATATACTAGATGCGGTTGGTAATACTGCTGCGGCTATTGGTAAGGGCTTTGCCATTGGTTCAGCTGCTTTGACGGTTATGGTTTTATTGGTTGCTTATCTCGAACAGGTTAGAGCCAGCTTATTAACTACTGGTCAGAAAACTATTCAGCTGGTTAGTGGTCGTATAGTTGATGTTTCTACGGCCGATATTCTTGATTTCGTTGACTATTATCAGATTAATGTCATGAACATTAAGTTTTTATTCGGTGTATTTATTGGTGCTATGGTCGTTTTGGTGTTCTCTGGTCTAGTTTTTAGATCAGTGGGTGGAGTAGCTAATCGTTTAGTTGAAGAGATTAGGCGACAGTTTGCTAACAGTGGAATAATGCAAGGAATTGTTTCACCAGATTATGACCGGTGCATTTTGGTAACAACCAAAGGGGCGCAAAAAGGCATGATTTTACCATCTTTATTGGGTTTAATTGTGCCGGCCTTAGTTGGTTTATTGTTTGGCGTAGCCGGTATTATGGGTCTATTATTGTCAGCCATGGCCATCGGTTTTCCATTGGCAATTTTTATGGGAAACGCAGGCGGAGCTTGGGATAATGCCAAAAAATACATTGAAATGGGGCATTTTGGTGGTAAGGGTTCCGATGCTCATAAGGCTGCTGTGGTTGGAGATACTGTAGGTGATCCCTGCAAGGACACGGTTGGTCCATCGTTGGATATTTTAATTAAATTGATGTCGATTGTATCTATTGTTTTGGTTGGATTGCACATCTAATTGTTCTTTATTAATTAAGGCCTCGTTGTTAATCAATGAGGCCTTCTATTTTTATTGGTGATGTTTATGTGGTAAAATGAAGACTGATAACTTAGATATTTTTATATTTTATGGCTCAATACGAAGCTAAAACAACTCAACAAAATTGTCCATTTTGTGAAATAATTGCTGGTCGGTTAGCAACTCCAGGTATTTTTTGGGAAAATGATGAATTTATGGCTTTTTTGTCAATTGATCCAAATACCAAGGGGTTTTCTTGTGTAATTCCTAAACAACATTTTGGTAGTGATGTTTTAAAGATGCCTAATGATGTTTTAGGTAGATTTATAATCGCCGCTAAAACAGTTGCCAAGATATTGGAACAATATTTTTCAGATGTTGGTCGAGTCGGCTTAATTATGGAAGGAACTGGGATTGATCATGCTCATATTAAGTTAGTTCCGATGCACAATACTCCAGAGCTTAAAAATGGTGGTTGGCGGCAATATCCCTCTAGCCAAGAATTTTGGTTTGATCAATATGAAGGTTGGATTTGTTCAGCTGGTGGGCCATTGGCTGATAAGCAAGAACTCCAAGATTTGGCTAATGATATTAAGATTAAGCTTTCTTTAAATTAAATATGTTCAACCATAAATTAGGCAATTCATTATTTCAAGGTTTTGCTCGAAATGGGGTAGTTGATTATAAGTCTATTTTATTGGATAACCAACAGGTATCTTAATAAAAACAATGTTATTCGTTGCTGTAGCTATTAAAAACTATTTACAATATAAGAATCAGGCTCGTTGTTTGGTTCGTC
>Ga0265294_10007474_pt1 | contig 12939 bp, 11 predicted proteins | sample MunlanPumphouse3_FD_192504 | JGI IMG/M metagenome (GOLD analysis project Ga0265294, IMG submission 192504) | Groundwater microbial communities from a municipal landfill in Southern Ontario, Canada - Pumphouse #3 | ecosystem: Environmental > Aquatic > Deep subsurface > Groundwater | place... | reverse complement strand
GGCGTAAAGAATAAGATTCATGAACATACATACGACCACTATTAAATTCTATTGCCTGACCAAATTGACCAGGAACATAACTACTCACCCCTTGCAAAAATCCATTATTACCAAAGCCACTAGAGTCAGTTGAGGTTCCATCAAAATCCCACTCACCCACTAACTCATCCCCAATGGAATGTTTGAGACTAGAACTAAATTGTTTCCCCGCGGCAATTCTCGCTTTTTCGCGCGCACTGTTTAAACTTGCCAAAACAACACTAGAGAGTAATCCAATGATAGAGATAACCACCAGTAATTCGATGAGAGTGAAACCGCTCCTTCTACTTTTTTTCATAGAAAATATTATATCATCAAAACCTTCCACAACATTATAATCCAAAATCCAATAAATTTTGGTTTAAACCAAAAAACAAAAAAAAGAGGCTGACTAGCCTCTTTTTTGGAATATATAATTTCTACTTTGAGAATTTTATTATTTTCTTGCCGCAATAATTTCATCTATGATATTTTGCGGAGCAGTTTGGTATGAATCAAATTCCATAGTAAAACTAGCTCGACCTTCAGTCATAGAACGAAGTGCTGTAATATATCCAAACATTTCAGATAAAGGTACTTTTGCATGAACAGCTTTATTCATACCACGTTCTTCCATACCTTCAATTTGTCCACGTTTTGAAGAGATATTACCAGCAACATCACCCATAAACTGATCAGGTGTAACAACTTCAACTTTCATTATTGGTTCTAGAATAACTGGAGTTGCTTTTCTCGCTGCCTCCTGAAGAGCCTGTGAAGCGGCTATCTTAAATGCAATTTCGGATGAGTCCACTTCATGGAAAGAACCATCATAAAGTTCAACGGAAATATCAACTAATTTATAGCCGGCAACAATACCACGTTCCATACCTTCTTTAAATCCTTTTTCACAAGCTGGAATATACTCTTGAGGAATAACCCCTCCTTTAATACTATTAACAAACTCAAAGCTTTCTGTTCTTTTTGTATTTTTAGGAAGATTATTTAATTCTTCTTCAGTTTTTTTCTCAAGAGGTTTGAGATTAATTTTTACGTGTCCATATTGTCCACGACCACCAGACTGTTTAACGTATTTAATTTCTGCCGAAGATGGTTTGGTAATCGTTTCTTTATAGGCAACCTGAGGTTTACCAATATTAGCCTCAACATTAAATTCTCTTTTCATTCGGTCAACAAGTATTTCTAGATGCAATTCACCCATTCCCCAAATAACAGTTTCCATTGTCTCTGGGTCACTTGTTATTTTAAAGGTTGGATCTTCAGAAGAAAGACGATTAAGTGCCATACCCATTCTTTCTTGATCTGCTTTAGTTTTTGGTTCTATTCGCATAGAAACAACTGGTTCCATAAACGAAATACGTTCCAATTCGATAGGGTGTTCTTCATCACAAATAGTATCAGAAGTGGTTGTGTTCTTAAGACCAACAGCAGCCGCAATTTCTCCAGCAAACACTTTTTTTACTTCTTCACGTTTGTCAGCATGCATACGTAAAATTCTTCCTATTCTTTCTTTGTTACCAGTTGAAGCGTTCAGAACATAAGATCCAGACTCAAGTGAACCTGAATAAACACGAAAGAAAGCAAGTTGTCCTACAAATGGATCTGTTTGTAATTTAAAAACAAGAGCAGCAAAAGGTTTGTTATCATCAGAAGCTCGCTCTTCTTCTGCTTTCGTTTTAGTATTAATACCTTTGATAGCCGGTACATCAAGAGGTGAAGGTAAATAATCAACAACACCATCAAGCACCAACTGAACTCCTTTATTTTTTAACGCTGATCCACAAAAAACAGGAAACATTTCAGTGGCAATAACCGCTTTTCTGATTATCTCTTTTAGTTTTTCAAGAGGAATTTCTTTTCCCTCTAAATAATCATTCATTGAGACTTCGTCGTTTTCTACAATTCTCTCAACCAATTCCTTATGATATTTTTCGGCTTCTTCTTTTAGGCCTGCGGGGATTTCAATTTCTTTTACCTCCATTCCGAGAGTTCCCACGAAATCATACGCCTTCATTTTTAGAAGATCTATCACTCCCTCGTGATTTTCTTCCAAACCAATCGGTATTTGCATTCGAACTGCTTTTTTACTTAATCTGTCTAAAATAGTTTGAAAAGATCTCTCAAATGATGCACCTGTACGATCTAATTTGTTGATAAAACAAATTCGCGGAACACTATATTTGTCCGCCTGTCGCCAAACTGTTTCAGACTGTGGCTCCACACCAGCAACCCCATCAAAAACAGTAACACCTCCATCTAGAACTTTTAAACTACGTTCAACTTCCGCAGTAAAATCAACGTGGCCTGGGGTATCAATAATATTAAATCTGTGTTTTCTATTTAGGTTTGTTGGTTCTTCATATGTTGGAGTCCAAAAACAAGTTGTCGCTGCTGAAGTAATAGTTATACCTCGCTCTTTTTCTTGCTCCATCCAATCCATAGTAGCCGCTCCTTCATGAACTTCTCCTATTTTATGGGAAACACCAGTATAGAAGAGGATACGCTCCGTAGTCGTAGTTTTCCCGGCATCAATGTGAGCAATGATTCCAATATTACGAATTCTCTCTAGTGGATAATCTCGTTCCATGTATTTATTTTATAAAATTAATAATTTGTAATAAAAATACTTTTAAATACTTTATTTTTTCAGATTTCCATATTTTGAAGGTTTTCCAAAAAAGAACCTAAGTATTCTATTTAATACTAAAATAAAATACTGCAATTCTTTACAGAATAAACCTATAGAAAATTAAGAATGAACTAAAAACGTTACCAAGCAAAGTGAGCAAAGGCTTTGTTAGCTTCCGCCATTTTGTGAGTATTCTCACGTTTCTTCACAGCTTCTCCTTCATTTTTACTTGCCAAAATAAGTTCATCTGCTAAACGTTTTTTCATAGATGTTCCTTTTCCTTTTCGGGCAACTTCTAAAATCCATTTCATAGCAAGAGCGGTACGGCGCTCGGAACGAACTTCACGTGGAACTTGATAGTTTGCTCCACCAACACGACGGGAACGAACTTCTGTAAGAGGTCCAACATTTTTAAGAGCCAAATCAAAAATTTCAAAAGGCTCTTCTTTTGTTTTTTCTTTAATAATATCAAAGGCACCATAAACGATATTCTCTGCAATCGTTTTTTTACCATCAAGCATAATATGGTTGATGAATTTTGCTACTTGTTCCGAACTATAAACTCTATCAGGACGGGGTTGATTTCTATTTTTTACTTTTCTTCTCATAATTAAAATACTAATTACAATACTCTTCTTTTATCTAAATTTTCAGATTATTAAGAAGGTTCTATTAAGCTTTGGCTTTTTTTACTCCGTATCGACTTCGACTTTGTTTTCTCTTTTCAACACCGGTTGCATCAAGACGTCCACGTACAATTGTATATCGAACTCCAGCGAGGTCTTTAACACGACCTCCACGAATAACCACCACGGAGTGTTCCTGTAAAGTATGTCCCATTCCTGGAATATAAGCAGTTACTTCCATCCCATTTGTTAAACGAACACGAGCAATTTTACGAAGGGCTGAGTTCGGCTTCTTTGGAGTTGTAGTTGTAACTTTGGTACAAACTCCACGTTTAAAAGAAGAAGAATACTCTACTGGTGTGTTTTTAATACTATTAAAACCACGACCTAAAGCAACTGTTCTTGATCTTTTAACAGGTTTTTTTCTACCTTTTCTAACTAATTGTTGAATTGTTGGCATATAATTTCTTCACCTCTTAGTTTAAGGACTATAGAGATTACTGTATGTCCACTTATTAATAAACTTTTAAAAAAACGGGCAATTGCCCAATTGATAAGCAACACTCTACTATGTTGTCCAAGAAAAAGCAAGTATTTTCACAAAAAACACCAAAAATTTTATATTGATTTCTATTTTTTAAACTTCAAAGGTATGCTCTCTAAAAAAGGTTAGCCCCTGTAATGATTTTAAACAAAATTTCTATAAAAAAAGAAACATAGTCCCAGGCGAAGAAAACAATAAAAAGTAAAAGGACAAAACTATATCTTTCCAATGTTTGTTCAAGATGTTGATATTTATAAGGCAAGACAGAAAAAAGAACTTTTGAACCATCAAGAGGGGGAATTGGCAGCATGTTAAACACCGCCAACAGAATATTAATATAAACAATCAAACTAAATATATAGTAAAAACCAGGAGGAAGACCCATCTCCGATTCGAGTCTAATCAAAAGACCAAAAAAAACGGCTATAATAATATTAGAGAGCGGACCAGCCACTGCTACAATAGCCGGACCCCATTTCCCTTTTCTTAAGTTATAAGGATTATAAGGAACTGGTTTTGCCCATCCAAGCATATATCCAGTTGTAAAATACATAAAAACTGGAACAATGAAAGACCCCACCATATCTAAGTGATTTGAAGGATTAAGGGTAAGCCTTCCGGCTAACCTAGCTGTGGGGTCTCCAAGTATATCCGCAGCATATCCGTGAGAAACTTCATGAACAACAACAGACATAATAAGAATGGCTATAAAAAAAAGAAATATTGGATCCATAGGTTATTTATTATATACTCTTTAATAATAATATTAAAAACAAAAGACTCTTGCTGTTTGAGCTAATCAGAAAATCTTGACTATTATGTATTTCATGATAGCATACATACCATATTTGTTTAAGATAAAAAATTATGGCAAAAGAATGCGCAATTACAGGTAAAAGTTCAATCGTTGGTGGAAAATATTCTAACCGCGTTCGTGCTACACAGTTTAACCCAACAGGAAAACGTCGTAGATACGCGAACTTACAAAAAAAGAAAATTTATATTCCCGAAATTGATAAGTCTATAACATTGACTCTTAGCACTAAAGCTATCAAAACTATCAATAAAAATGGCGCTTTCGCTGTTTTGAAAAAAGCAGGAATCATCATTTAAAGATATTAAAACCGCTCCAACAAATAAATATTTATTTGTTGGAGCGGTTTTTTTGTTTTCTGCTCTGAGGTCCTTAAGCAAAATCTGACCTTGCTTAAAGTTTTATTTAAGTACAGGTTCCCCTCCGTCGCTTTCAAAAAAGATTGTTCCTTCTTTAGATGTTTCAAGGTATTCAATATCAAATTGTTCAAGCAGAGATAGCACTTCTTGATTTGGGTGTCCGTAAGAATTACCTTCACCTGCAGAAATAACAGCATAATCCGGTGAAACATAACCAAGAAAATCTTCTCCGGTTGAAGTTTTAGATCCATGATGCCCAAGTTTAAGAACATCCACATTAAGAGCTGTGGAGTTCTTTGTAATCAAATAGTTTTCAATGCTTTGGGGAGAATCTCCCGTAAAAAGAAAAGTTGCATCTCCATAAACAAGTTCAGCAACAACCGAAGCCATATTTTTATCAAAATCAGCGACATCTCGGTCTGGAAATAAAATATCAAGATAAACGCCGTTTTCCTCATCCAAAAAAATTCTACCCTGACGTGCATACAATAATTCAACATCTTTTTTTTGAGCAACATTTATCATTTCGCTGTACACATCAGTATCAGAACCAACCCCTGGAATTAATATATTTTTTATTTCAAACCTATTCAGAACCTCAGGTATTCCACCAATATGATCCGCATCAGGGTGGGAAGTTATAATCATATCAATAGACCGGTCATAAAACGACATAACTTGAGACAACTCTCGCAAAACTTTTTTGTTTGGACCGCCATCCAAAAGCACTTGCGTACCATTAGGCGTTTCAATAAAAATAGCATCTCCTTGTCCCACATCAAGAAATGCCACCGTGAGTAAGCCATTTCTTGTTTGCAAAGAAAAAAAGAAAGCCCCAAACCACTATAGTTAGCATAATAAAAATTAAAATTAAAAACCATTTAATCTTCTTTTTTCGGTCTTCCACAATATAGACATTATACACTCTGCTTTAAATAAAGTGATTTATTGACACTCCTTGTTTATTCAGCTATTTTTAGGACAGGAAATTTTAATAATTAACATTTTGTCTTAATCATATTCATTATGAAAACGAAAACCATTTTTATATCGATAATCCTAACAGCAAGTCTCCTACCTGTCAGTTTATTCGCAAAAGTTTCTCCAGAAACAGGAAGCGGTTCTAATAATAACAAGGGAATTGTTCTCTTGGGAGTAGAAACCCTGTCTGAAAAAAAACAAGACGTTTTAATCAAAACAGAAGAAGAAAAATCCTCTGCTAAATTTAAATCAAATCGGATAGTAGTGAAATACAAGAACGATAAAAAACCTTTTCATGTCGTCAATCTTCCTGATAATGTAAAAATTCTAGACGCTATAAAAACATACAAGTCTTATAGCAATGTAGAATATGCCGAACCAGATTACATAGCTTACGCTGACATAACCCCTAATGACACATTCTACGCATACCAATGGCACATGGACAACGCCAACGGAAGTGGCGTTAACGCAGAAGAAGCTTGGGACACTTCTACTGGTAAGGGAGTAGTTATCGCGGTTATCGATACAGGTATCGCTTATGAAAACAATGCTCCATATTACCAAGCACCAGATTTATCTAGCACTTGTTTTGTGCCCGGATATGATTTTATAAATAATGATACTCACCCCAACGACGACAACAGCCATGGAACTCACGTTGCTGGAACCATAGCCCAAAGCACTAACAATAACATGGGAACAGTTGGGGTTGCTTATGACGCATGTCTCATGCCAGTCAAAGCACTAGACCAATATGGAAGCGGTTCATACACGGCAATAGCAGAAGCAATTTACTGGGCAACAAATAATGGTGCTAATGTAATCAACATGAGTCTTGGTGGAACTTACGATTCATTAATACTCGAGGATGCGGTTGCTTACGCATACAATAATGGGGTAACAGTAGTGGCTGCAGCAGGAAACGAAAACACAAACACTCCGCACTATCCTTCCTCCTATAATGATTATGTAATCTCTGTTGGCGCTACCGACTACAACAAAGACCGTGCACCTTATTCAAACTACGGACCAGATGTTGATGTTTTCGCACCAGGAGGAAACACAGGGGAAGACGCGAGTGGAGATGGATACGTGGATGGCGTTTTACAACAAACAATTGCCTCTTCTTCTGAACTGAACACTTTTGGTTACTATTTTTTCCAAGGAACATCAATGGCGACTCCTCATGTCGCTGGAACAGCAGCTTTAATCATTTCAAACGGAAAAGCCACAACGCCAGATGACGTTCGTATTGCTCTTGAATTAACAGCACAAGACCTTGGAGAGACAGGAAAAGATGATATCTTCGGATACGGACTTATTGATGCCGCTGCCGCTCTTAACTGGGGTGAAGAAATTGTTGATACTCCTCCACAAGTCAATTTACTTTCTCCTCTAAATGGTAGCACCGTTTCTGGTGAGGTTGAATTAAACGCCAAAGCAACAGATGATAACGGTATTTTGAGAGTTGATTTCTCTGTTGATGGAACTTTTATCGGAACTTCAGCGGAAAATCTTTATACTTTTGTTTGGGACTCTTCTACTGTTGAAAATGGAATTCACACTATTACAGCAACAGTATTAGACACCGTATTACAAAAAGGCAGTAGTAGTGTTGTTGTAAATGTCGACAACACTACTAACAAAGCACCAGTTGCCGACGCTGGAGAAGATCAAACTCTTTCAGACAATGATGGAAATGGTTTTGAAATGATAATTCTTGACGGAAGCAATTCAATCAATACTGATGGTTTCATTGTCTCATACGAATGGAGAGAAGGCTCCACAATAATAGCAACAAGCTCTACCGCAATTTTGAATTCAAAGTTAGGAACACACACTTATGTTCTTACTATCACTGATGAATTAGGAGCAAGCGGAAGGGACGATGTTGTGGTTACTATTCTTGCCAACCAAGCACCAACTGCCACAGCCGGTGAGGATCAAACCATCAAGTTAGGAGATTCTGCAATTTTTAAAGGAAGTGAATCCTTCGATAACGACGGTACTATTGTTTCATACGAATGGGATTTCGGAGACAATACTTTTGAAACAGGAGAAATTGTAAACCACATATATTCTTATGCTGGAATTTACACAGCAACACTTACCATAACTGATAATGGCGGATTAACTTCTTCAGACAGTACAACAATAACAGTAAGCCCGTCGGAGATAGAAGTATTTTACGATAGTTTTGAAGTGAGCGAATGGAACGGTCTTTGGATTGAAGACGCACAAAACGACTGGTTTCAATCTTCTCAGAGAGCAACAGACGGTTCAAAAGCCGCAGAAATTGACGGTTCAGCAAAAAACGCCTCTCTTACTTCAACCTCTATAAATCTTCAAGGAAAAACAAATGCCTTAATCACTTTTGACTGGCTAATTGAAAACACCTTAGACAAAAAAGAATACCTCGCTTTTGATATTTCAAAAGACAATGGTGTAACATGGCAAGAATATGTCTCACTAAAAGGAAACGTTGATACAGAAAATATCTGGCACCAAGAAAAAATTGAGATTAGTAATGTAAACAATATTAAAATTCGTTTCCGAGGAAAAATGTCCGGTAGTGATGAAGACGCCGACATAGACAACGTGCGAGTAGTAGCAAGATAGTATTACCCCACAAAAACAAAAACCCCCCGAGAGATTCGGGGGTTTTTTTGTAAATAATATCTTAATAAAATTTGGTAAATTTATGTGATACAATATGCAAATGGATATTGAAACAACTGTTATCGCCCTTGGCTATCTTGGAATTTTTTTAATGATGATCGGGAACGGCATCATCTCTTTTCCTTCCAGCCAAATTCTCTATATCATTTGCGGTTACTTTATCTTTACAGGTAACCTTGAAACAGTATTCGTTATCTTGTTTGGTACGCTTGGCAACACTATCGGCTGTATAATTCTCTACGAAATAACCCGACAAAAAGGATTAAAATATATTACAAGATTAAATCTTTTCCCAGAAAAAGAAATTAAAAAAATAGTAGTGGCTCTTCGTAAAAAAGGAGCGTGGTTTATTTTTATTGGAAAACTATTACCAGCCATAAAAGTTTTTGTTCCTGTCGCAGCAGGAGTCGGCAAAGTCCGCCGAGAAATTTTTATTCCTCTTATTATTATATCCTCCGCAATTTGGACTACGCCATTTTTGGCAATTGGTTTTTACTTCGGTAAATCGTCAGACGTCTTTGGAAAATACTCAGTAATTTTAGGAATATTCTCTCTTGTCCTCATGGGACTTTTCTACAAATTCATCAACTCCAAAGAAGTTTTGGAAGAAATTGAAGACTAATTCTTATTATAAAAGAAAAACTTGAAAAAAACTCCCAGAGTATTCTGAGAGTTTTTGAAAAGTAGATTTTATTAAACTTATTGGACTTTACAACCTTCAGAATCACCTTCAATACATTCTCCAGAAACAACACCCTCTTCCAATCCCTCAGTAGAAAGTTCTTCTGTGCTAGAAGCAACCTCTTCCGTGTTAGAAACCTCCTGTTCCGATGTATCAGGAGCAATTTCTCCACTTTTAATTCCTCGTTGAGCTTGCATTTGTCTTACGATATTACTGACATCCATACCTTTAGGTGGAACAAGAGAATTCTCATACCATCGCACTCCAGCAATAACGGCAACGGCGGCGAGTAAAATAAGGAGAGAACCGAGACGAGTTGGAATAACCGAAGGAATTTTTGGTGTTTTTTCTTCAACCGCCTTTGGTTGTTCATTTTGATTTTGTTCTTGCTGTTCCATAATAAAAATGTTTAATATAATAATTTCTCTTAGTATATCAAAAAAAAGACAAAAGTATATCCTATTATCCCCAAGCCAAAAGTCATTTTCAGATTTTTTGGAAAACTCTCACAAATAATACTCTTATAACAAAAAACTTCTGAGATATCCCAGAAGTTTTTTGTTTGAGTTTTCTTTTTTTAAGAAGTAATTATTTTGGCGCCTCACAACCTTTCAGATTTTGTGCAGTACAGTTTGCAGGATTGGCTCCTTCGACAATTTTTCCGTATTTATAAACATTGTTTTTGTCTTTGGTATAGTCATAATTTTCACTTACAATCTCAAAAGTCGAAAGGTCAGCCTCTTTGATTACACCACTCCAGTAATAAACGTGGTTCTGGTCTTTAGCATACCATTCACTCAAAACCTCAAAAGTTGATAGATCGGCTTCTTTGAATATATTTCCCAAAAAATAAACATGGTTTTTATCTTTGGCGTTTTTATTATTTAAAACCTTAAAAGTTAAAAGATCAGCTCCTTTGATTACACCACTCCAGTAATAAACGTGGTTCTGGTCTTTAGCATACCATCCACTCAAAACCTCAAAAGTTGCAAGGTCAACTCCTTCAATTAATTCTCTCCCACAATAGATATTGTTTTTGTCTTTGGCATAGAGTTCACCCAAGGTTTCAAAAGTAGAAAAATCAGCTTCTCCAATTATAATTGTCCCATAATAAATATTGTTTTTGTCTTTGGCGTAGAATTCATTTAAAATCTCAAGAATCATAGAACCGGCATATCCAATCGCTTCTCCTACAGCATAAACATAGTTTTCATCTTCAGCAAAAACTCCACCCAAAACTTCAAAAGTTGAAGGATCAGTTTTTTTGATTATTTCTCCCACAAAATAAATATTGTTTTTATCTTTTGCATAAAATTCATTTAAAATTTCAAAAGTTAAGAGGTCAGCTCCTTCAACTTTATACTCTAGATTAAAGCTATCTATATAATAAACCCCATCATCTTTAATTCTATATCCAAAAGCAATCTGTGCCGTACTGGAAGCAGTTTCTTCTTTCTTAACTTCGCGTTGTTCCTGCATCTTCTGGACAAGATTACTAACATCAGCAGATTCTGGTGCCACAAGTGAACTTTCGTACCATCGCACTCCGGCAATAACTAAAACGGCGGCGAGCAAAATAATGAGGGAACCGAGACGAGTTGGAATAGTTTTCTTTTTTGTTTTTTCGGAAACTTCTTCCTTTTTAATTTGCTCTGTTTGAATTTTTGGTTGTTCTACTTTTGCTTCTACTGGTTTGATTTCTGGTTTTTGAATTAGAATGTTTTGATTTTGTAATTCTCTTTCCACTGCCGAGAAAGTGTCAGTAACATCTTTTTCTGCCCAGCCAGCTTGCTCGGTTAAAATTTTGATAATTTCTTCTTTGGAAACGTTGTTGTTGAGTTGACTCTAGATGTATTCAAATAATTCTTTTGATTCCATAATGAAGGTGGTTAGTAATAATTTAGGTTAAGTATAACAAAACAAAAGGAGGGATAATATTTAACTATCCCCCTTTTAAAATTTATTAATTCCACCTTCAAAAAAATCAATCGCTATCGCTCTGAAAAGATGACAGTAAATGTCTGTATTTGGACAACACACTAGAGCCCTCTTCTTCTTTTGGATAACCAAATGAAACACTATATGCTCTGCCATCCATTTCAAACAAAGTATCATAAAATACTCCCACTCGTGAATTTTTTGTTTCTTGATTGGTCATAACGTCCATCTCAAAAAAAAACTCAGTGGCTGGAACTTTTTCTTTTCCGACGAATGACTTTTTTTCCATATATCTAGTCCCTGCAGATTCTGTAGTATTGGTCAAATTTAGTCTCAGAGATTTGAGATACTCATCAAAAGTAATGTATCCTTCCCTCTTTGATAATTCAAGAATGGTATAAACAATATTATCTTCACTGTTTTTTTCACCTGTTTTAATCAAAACAGCGTCGCCGTCATTTAAATTAAAATCTTGCATAGATTCAACCCCTTTCTCTTTTAATTTATAAGGAATATTACCTGCCGCCACCAATTGCATATCTTCTGTGTAAGAAAATGAATATCCATGAACCGGATTATTATAAACAATTGGAACACTCTGATTCTCATCTTCTTCTAAATTAGCTTTAGTAAAATCTGCAAGATTAACGCCTTTAATAATTTCACCTTCTTTATAAACAGAACTCTTATCTTTAGAATAAATCTCATTCAAAACTTCAAAAGTGACAGGGTCAGCTCCTTCGATTCGTTTACCAACATAGTAAACATAATTTTTATCTTTTGCATAAGTTTCACCCAAAACTTCAAAAGTCTCTTTATCAACTCCTTCAATCAGAATCCCTTGATAATAAATTCCATCTTCTTTAATTTCATAGTTTGAAACAATTTCACTTTTTACTTCTCTACTCTCTTTGATTTGTTCTATTGTTTTACTGACATCAACTGTTTCTGGGGGAATATAAGATTCTCCGTATTGCCAGATAACTCCTCCGGCGACAACAGCGGCGAGGAGAATAATGAGGGAACCAAGCCGAGTGGGAACAGTTTTCTTTTTTGATTTTTCGGACACTTCTATTTTCTGAATTTGTTCTGGTTGAATTTTTGGTTGTTCTAATTTTTCTTCGGTTGGTTTAAATTCTGTTTTTTGGATTGGAATATTTTGATTTTGTAATTCTCTCTCAATTACCGAGAAAGTGTCGGCAACATCTTTTTCTTCCCAGCCACCTTGCTCAGTTAAAATTTTTGTTATCTCTTCTTTAGAGACATTGTTGTGAAGTTGACTCTTGATGTATTCAAATAATTCTTTTGATTCCATGATTAAAGTGGTTAGTAATAATTTAGACTAAGTATAACAAGAAAAATAAAAAAGTGATTCAGTGTTATTAACATTTTTAAGAATTGATTTTCTTGTCGCCTTCTTTTATTTCAGAAAGTAAAAATCTTTGAGGTTTATATTTTCTAAACAAAATAATTCCATACAAAATATAAACTCCGATCATAAGAGAAAATGAAAAACTTGGAACAGCAATCGAAGCAAAAGGAAGTCGAGCAAAAAATTCCACCACCGCAATTTCATAATAAAGAAAAGCAAAAGTTGGCAGAGCAAAAATCATAGAGAGGGTATAACTAACAAACCCGAGCACTC
>Ga0265294_10007473_pt1 | contig 12939 bp, 12 predicted proteins | sample MunlanPumphouse3_FD_192504 | JGI IMG/M metagenome (GOLD analysis project Ga0265294, IMG submission 192504) | Groundwater microbial communities from a municipal landfill in Southern Ontario, Canada - Pumphouse #3 | ecosystem: Environmental > Aquatic > Deep subsurface > Groundwater | place... | reverse complement strand
ATGACAATAAATAAAATTAAGATGACAGCATATGATTTCTGAGATTACTTTTAATAACTATCGTTTATTCAAAAAAGAAACTTCTATTTCCTTGGTTGCTGATAGTAGGACCAAGAAAATGCTTTCTAATTCGGTTAATTTGGATGATAAACGAGTCTTAAAGACTCTAGCAATCTATGGGCCAAATAACTCCGGAAAGTCTTTGATTTTTCACTTGTTTGAGCTTTTTAAAGTTGTGCTCCTAGGCAAAAATGATATTGATTGCAACAGATCATTCTTTGGTGATAAGCCAGTATCTTCTTTTTCTATTACTTTCAATAACAATGACGGGAACGGATGGCTTCGATATGAATTTTCATATAATTCTATTGATAAGCTTTTTATCAGAGAAAAACTAATTTCTATTAAGTATTATTCAGCTGGTTCCCCAAATGAAAAAAATATTTTTGAAAAGGATTCAGATTCTAAGATTTTTAATATTTTTGATGAAGACAACAAAGAACTTCTCTCTGTAATTCCTTCTAGACACCCAATTCTCTATTCTCTTGAATTAAAAAACGGGAAATTTTCTTCTTTAAGTGTTTGGCAACAAGAATTTATTAAACTTGCTAATTCAATTGAACTTGTTCAAATGTATAACATACCAATCGGAAACACTATTGAAGCTTTAAAAGGAAATGATGTTAAGAAGAAAAACTTCATTACTGCTTTTGTTAAGGATGCTGATGTTTCTATTAAAGATTTCGATTACCGAAAAGAAATCCATATTGTTAAAGATGGTCAAGAAATAGACGAGAAAGCCTTGTCTGGTTATGAAAGTCTAATTGATACTCTTCATCTTGAGACTACCTATGATCAAAGCAAGGTTCCGTCTTTATATTTTGATTCTTCTGGTACTAAAAAGATGGAGGCTTTAGCAGCCTATATTTATGATGCAATCAAGACGGGTAAAACCCTGGTCGTCGATGAGCTTGATAATGGTCTTCATTTTAGACTAACTAGAGCTATTGTCAGTGCTTTTAACAATCTTGCTAATACTAAAGGACAAATGATTTTTACCGCCCATGATTTAATGCTTATTGATTGCAAGATGCTTCTTAGAAAAGATCAAATCTATTTTTTAGAAAGAATAGGAAACGAAGCTTCTGTATTTTGCTTAAAAGATGCTACTGTTTCTGAAGGTGGTCCTAGAGAAGGCAGTGATTTAATTAAAAGATATAACTCTGGAGAGTTTGGTACTTTGCCTGATCCAAGCTTCATTAAGGAATTGTTAGATGTTCGGGAAAAGGGGGATCCTAAATGAGTAGGGATCGTAAGTATTCAATTCAGTTAGTTGTTGAAGGGAATGAAGAAGAGTATTTTTTTAAAATTGTAGAAGCAAAGGGTTTATCTGGGAAGATTTCTTTATCAGTTAAAAATGCTGGCGGGTTTGGAAATATTGCTTCATATTATCAGTCATATATTAGTAATGATGAAATTGATGTTGTGTTTGCTGTTTATGATGTAGATTACCGTCAAAATGAAGAAGATTCCCCATTTAGAACAGTAAGAAAACAGTTGCTTGAGATTCTAGGCTATGAAAATAGTGTTAACGCTGCCAGTCTTTGTACAAACCCAAATATTCTTCAATTGTTTTTACTAGCCAAAGACACTCTTGATAAAGTGGCTTTGAAGCAAACGTCAAAAAAATATAATACAAAATCGTTAGAAAGTATTGGCCAGAGATTGGTAAAGAGAAGACTAATAATAATGGTCTTGATAATACCAATTATTACGATGCTAAAATTTGGCAGCTAGAAATGATAAAAAACGATCTTTTAAATGTTCCCTATCAAAATCTTCTAAATAATTTAGATTGTTTGCCTACTGAATATATTTGTAATAATCCAGGTGGTAATTTAAAACCTTTTCTCATTGCCTTAAAAGACGGCGATATTGACTTCTTTAAGAACTTATCTAAAAAAATAAGAACGTTTGATGAATAAGCAATAATAAAACCAATTGCTTTTTAAGATCGGTATTTTTAAAATTTAGTAAAAGAAAAATGTAAACCAAAAACATTGAAAAATGTAAAGTGAGAGGATATCTAACCATATTATCATAGTGGTTCTACTACTATTGCAGTTGATGAGGGTTCCTATACTATTACCATTAAAGCTGATGCTAAAGATGGATTCTATTATGCTTCTAGTGAAAGCGAAGCTGTCACTGTCAGCTAATTAGATTCTTGGAATGAAACTAGGCTGCTATAGAATCAGATTTGGTTTTATAGCAGCCTTTTTGCATGGAATGCAAAGATTGAAAATGACGTTCAATAACAAAAAATGTGGTGGACGATGCAAAAAATATAACAAAAAATGTGGTAGAAGTCATTGAAGATATAACAAAAAATGTGGTTTCAAAGAAAAATGCTAGAGAATAAAACACAAATTTGAAAATTAAAAAAGAAAGTGAAAAGAATTAAATATCGCTATCCCATTCCATTTTCTTTTAGTGCTTTTTGAGGAATAGTGATTGCTGATTGATGGTTTCTTATTGGTTTTTTATCTGTTCTTCTAATTATTCTTCTATATGCCAGATGCTGGAAGAACAATTGTATCTTTGCTTAATGAATAAGGCTTATCGGTTGTACAGAGAATGCAATTGGTATTAGGTAATAACTTAGATGACTTTAGGGTGTTAAATGCTTCTATATCTTTTAAAGAAAACTGAACTCCAGATTTGAATTCAATAGAGGAAATCGTTCCGTTTTTTACTAAAACCAAATCTATTTCGTTTTGGTTAGTGTCTCGATAATAATAAAGAGGAATATCATCATTGAAATTTAGATATGATTTTCTAATTTCATTAAAGAAGTAAGTTTCAACAAATCGTCCTTTTAAAAAGGATAGTTTTAATGTTTTAGAGTCTCTTATTCCGGCTAAGAAACAAGCTAAACCAGTATCAAAGAAATACATTTTTGGTCTTTTAACTACTCTTTTAGTGATACTGTTTTCATTATATGGAAAAACTAAATAGACTATTCCCATTTTTGAGAGTGTATCAATCCATGTTTTAATTGTTGTTGAACTAACTCCAACCTGGGATGAATAGTTTTCATAAACTAATTCTTCCCCAGTATTGGATGCTAGCAAAAGTAAGAAGTTTTCAAACTTGATTTCATCTTTTATTTCTAAAACATCAGGTAGATCTCTTTCAAGGTATGTCTGTAAATATGAGGAATAAAAAGAAGTTGTGTCTTTTGATGGGTTATCATACAGCTCAGGCATGAAACCTCTGACGATATATTTTAAAAGTTCATCTTCAGATAAAAGAAAGTCTTTTGATCTGTTTTCTGACGATATTTTGTCTGGATAAAAAGGGATTTCTTTTTTTCCTTGAATTTCACGCATACTTAAGGGTGGCATTTTTAGGATATTGGCTCTTCCAGCTAGAGACTCTTTAGCATCATCGAGTAATGCTTTAGAGTTTGATCCTGACAGTATATACATTCCGTTTGCGGCTTGAGAGCCTTTTTCTAGACGAACTCTATTTACTATTCTTTCAATTTCAGGAAACAATTCCTTAGCTTTTTGCGCCTCATCAATGATTAAAGGATAAGGGTGCTGCTGAAGAAAAGATATCGGATCAGATTTGGCGGTACTTTTCTCTCTGACATCATCAAGACCAACATATGAAAAGCCTTTTTTGGCAAATTCGTTGTAAACCAGTGTGGATTTTCCAACCTGTCTGGGGCCTGATAAGACAGTAACTGGGGACTGTATTATTGATTCTTCAATTGTTTTTAAAATTGTTCTTTCAATCATTTGTGTATATTCTCTTACTTATTATAAATATTATATGAGAAATCTAGTAAAAACTCAAGTTGCACTTGAGAAAATATCAAGTTGCATTTTGATTTTTACTAAAGATTATGTTCCTAAGATTCTTCTTCTTGAGTCTTCTTTTTCTTCTTGTTAAGAGATTTCTCTATTTACCTGTCATTCATTTAGTTTAAAATTACCTAGTTAAGAAAAAGAGGTCATTCTTTATGGATATAAAAATAACTTTGACTGAACACAAGAAAGATAAACCGAAGGCCGGAACTAAACTCGGCTTTGGTAAAGTCTTTACTGATCATATGTTTTTGATGAACTATAGTCCTGAAAAAGGCTGGTTCAATCCTCGGATTGAGCCATTCCATCCGTTAGAACTATATCCTTCCTGCATGGTGTTTCACTATGCTCAGGAAATGTTTGAAGGCTTAAAGGCCTATAAAGGTAAAGATAACAGTGTTTATCTTTTCCGTCCGGAGATGAATGCAAAACGTGCCTATAATTCCTGTCTTCGTCTTTGCATTCCACCAGTTAAAGAAGAAGACTTCATTGAAGCTATTAAGGCTTTAGTTAAAGTCGATGAGGATTGGATTCCGACAGAAGAGGGAACTTCTTTATATATAAGACCTTTTATTATTGCCACTGATGAATTCTTAGGTGTTCATCCTTCTAAGACCTATCTTTTTGTTATTATTCTTTCTCCATCAGGATCTTACTATCCTGATGGACTAAAGCCTGTTAATATCTGGGTTGAGGATGAATATGTTCGAGCTGTAAGAGGCGGCATGGGTGCTGCTAAGACCGGTGGCAACTATGCCTGCTCCCTTATAGGACAACAGAAAGCAAGCAGGGAGAATTATTCTCAGGTTCTTTGGCTTGACGGAGTGGAAAGAAAATATATTGAGGAAGTCGGCGCCATGAATATCTTCTTTAAGATAGAGGGGAAGATTGTAACGCCGTTGCTTTCTGATTCAATCCTTCCTGGTATTACCAGGGATTCTATCATTCAGTTATGCACGTATCTTAAGTATCCAGTAGAAGAAAAAAGAATATCGATTGATGAACTGGTTGAGAAACAAAAAGAAGGCAAATTAGAAGAAGTGTTTGGTACTGGTACTGCTGCTGTTATTTCTCCTGTTGGTAAGCTTAGATATAAGGAAGATGTCTTTACTATTGGTGATGGTGGGATTGGTCAGGTATCTCAGTCTTTATATGATCATCTGACTGGTATTCAGAAAGGTGATCTTAATGATCCTTTTGGCTGGAGAGAGAAGATAGATTGATAATTCTGATTGTTTGATTAGTTAAAAATAGTGTAAAAATAGTGAAACTTTAGTGTAATTCTGATATACTATATTTATGATAAAGCCAGTGATTACTAATGAGATGCTCAACCTAATAATCAACATTGAATTAAAAAGAAAAAAATTATCTAAGATTTCTTTGCCTGTTTCTTATGCTAATAAATTAAGAAAGAATTCAAGGAAGATGTCTTCCTATGCTTCTAACAAAATTGAAGGCAATCCTCTTTCTTTTGAGCAAGCCGAAAAAGTTATTGATGAGCCTCATCAGCACTTATTAAGGGCTGAACAGGAAATCAGAAATTACTATTTGGCTTTGGGATACCTTAGTAAGAGCATCACATCAAAGGAAGCTGTTTCTGAATCGATGATTCTAACCCTTCAAAAGAAGGTTGTTGAAGGAGAGAGTAAGGAAAAGATTGGATATCGAAAGAGTATGCCACCAGGTGTTCTTTTTGCTGTTTATGATAGTGATACCGGAAACCCTGACTATATTCCTCCTTCTTTTGAAGACATTCCTTCTCTTATTCAGGAATTGATTGCTTACATAAATCAAAGTAATGATCATCCATTAATTAAGGCAGCAATCATTCATTATCAATTAGTCACCATCCATCCCTTTGTGGATGGAAATGGTCGTACTGCTAGACTGCTTTGTGACTATTATCTTGATTTATCTGGATTTGGTTTTGCTAACCTTGGCTCTTTAGAGGAATACTTCAATTACAATCTCGATGAGTATTATTCCTCTTTGCAAATGGGATTACCTGCTCTTTACTATGAAGGGAGGAATAATCCTCCTCATCCTGAAATTTGGCTTTCCTATTTCTTAAGAATGTTTGATCTTTATTCTGATAAGGTTATCAAGTTGACAAATGAAGGAGATTTGACTTGGGTGAGAAATGGAATCTCTAACTTAAAGAAGAAAGATAAAGAGTTCCTTCGGTTTATTCTTGATCGTGGAATTAGGGAAGTATATCCAAAAAAAGTTTCCTTTGAACTAAAGAAAACTAATAAAACCATTATTAATTGGTGCTCGGTTTTAGTTAAGGTAGGCTTTTTAGTACCTAGATTAGCTAAGAAACGTATTCTTAGTTATTCTTTATCGGAGCTGTGCTTAGCAAACAGCAGTGAGCTAATCAAAGAACTTAAGTAGAACGGGTTTAGGTGTTAATTTGAATTCAAACTTATAAAAATGTGATAAAAGGGTGCCGAAAAAGGCAGGAATCCATAGCGATGCTTCTTTTCTGAACAGTTGCAATGTAACAGGGGCGTTATACTACTTTGAAAGCAACGCTATTGTTTATCCTTCTTAAAATTATTCTCTGTATAAGTCAGCTAACGAAAAAGCGTAATCGATTTTCTAATTTTTGAGACTGTACCCGGATTTGGAGAAGAATCCGAATCCAGAAACAGCAAAGCCAGTGTCAGAAACTTGCTTTCTCTCTTTTCTGACAACATCGTCGGTTATTGCACTATTTTGGTATTCGCATTCAAAGAAGGAATAACCTTTTTGGTTTCTTCCGACAAAATCAAATTCGCCATCTCTTTTTGCTCAGTTGTTCTTCCTATGAATTTCATAATTGCCTACGAAATATTACTATATTTAATTATAGTATATTTGAATATAGTAAAGGCAAGAATTCAATCAATTCATTATTAAAAATTATCTTTATTTCCAATACAGATCACAACTATAAACACTTTTGATTCATTTAGAATAAATTCAAAGTAGGGACTTATCGTAAGTCTCATAAGCACAATTTGTTGTATCAAAAAATTCTTCTATATTAAGGACTATATAGATACCTAGATTGAATTCAATATGAATTTGAAATACAAGGGTTTTATTTCAGTTGCAAAAAGCAGGAAATCGGTAAATGCTTAGAGTAAAGATCTTTTGCCAGGTTACTAATGACGGTTTGCTCACTAACTTCTTGGCTTATAGAATAATCAGTTATGGGAGTAGCCTTCGGTTCACGGAATTGAGCTAGTATTTCCGGTCTTAAATCAAATACCGGTTTAATCTCGGCTTTGGGCTCAGGTTTAATGACATATTTTTCAACGACATTATAAGTTGAGGCCATTCCTCCTAAAAAGGTCAGTGATAGGGAAAAAATAATCAGAAAGATCCATGCCCGATCCCAGAAGAAAGCCGGCAAGGCGAAGAAGATATAGAATGATAAGGAACCGGTCAACGCATGTCCTGGGTAACTTGCTGACAATAGAACGGCGTTTTTGATTTTTAAAGAGAATTTAATATCTATACGGGAATTGGTTTGATAAAAATAAAAGCCGACTAAGGCAACATATCCAAGCAGAACAAATGAAAGAACAACGAGAATATAGAAAAGGATTGATACTTTCGTGTTGAGCAAATAGAACCATATTCCATACACAAGACCGGCTAGGATTGCTAGGTGTATGATTTCAAACAAAATGTTTCTCAGCTTAAATTCTTTTTTAAAGAACTTAAAGTAATTACCGATAAAATTGCTGTTGTTCTCCACGGCTAATAGGTTTAGTTCATCGAACGCCGCGGCATAGGCAGGGCCGGCAGTGAAAATCAATCCGGAAAAGACAATCAATAGAAGATTCAGCAAAAGAATCTGACCGGCACTGTTTATAAACACTCCACCGAAAATAGACCAACCATTTTTTTGATCTATCTTATAAATAGAGTGCTGTTTCATATTACTATTCCAATTTTTCGCTTCTATCTTCCAGACTGTGTTTGACACTGTTCTCGCTATATAAGATCGTGTTAGTGGTTTTGCTGTCGAAGACATAAATGTTTGAAGGAACGAGGGAGATCCTTATATCATCGCCAGTATAAATCCGGTGAATTGATGGGATTCTAGCCATACAGTGAGTTCCTGCAAATTCAAAATAAAGATAGACTTCTGCACCTAAGAATTCTGACAGCTCGACATGAATAGTAAAAACATTATCCTCAGAAGCGGTAGCGGTATTCTCGGCGATAATACTGATGGCTTCTGGACGTATACCTAGAACTACGTCTCTGCCATCAAAGGGTTGAATGATTTCTTTTTGCTTATTGTCGATATCGCCAGGCAGATATATCTTCTTTTCGTCCAATAGGATGTAATACTTTCCATTTTCGATATGAAACTGTCCGTTGAGGAAGTTCATTTCAGGTGAACCTATGAAGCCGGCGACAAAAATATTGCTAGGGAAATCATATAGGTTTCTTGGAGTATCGAATTGCTCGATGTTTCCGTTATTGATTACTACAATACGATCGGCAATCGTCATAGCTTCTGTCTGATCATGAGTGACATAGACAAAGGTGGTTTTTAAGCTCTTGTGAAGACTGGCAATCTGTGAACGCATTTCGGTTCTTAGCTTAGCATCAAGGTTGGAAAGAGGTTCATCAAGCAAAAACACCTTGGGGCTTCTGACCATTGCTCTTCCCAATGCTACACGCTGACGTTGTCCGCCTGACAAAGCCTTGGGCTTTCTGTCGAGGAGTGGTTCTAGATCAAGAATCTTAGCCACTGCATGAACTTTGGAATCAATCTCGTCTTTAGTAAAACGCGTTTCTCTAGAGACTTTCTTCAGGCATTTTTGGGTTTCTTCGGGAGAAAGCTTCTTTTTTCGGCATAATGCCTCAGCAGTTACGACACGATCATCAATCTCTTTTTGGGAAAACTTTCTGATTTTCAGAGGGAAAGCAATATTCTTGTAGACTGTCATGTTTGGATAGAGAGCATAGGATTGGAAAACCATGGCAATATCTCTTTCTTTGGGAAGAATCTCATTGGAGCGGACACCATCGATAAAAATATCGCCACTGGAAATATCCTCTAGTCCGGCAATCAATCTAAGTGTTGTGGATTTGCCGCAGCCGGATGGTCCTACGAAGATTACAAACTCCTGATCGTTGATTTCTAGGTTCATATCCTTGATGACAGGAGCTTTTGATCCCGGATAGGTTTTCGATACGTGTTTAAATTCAATACTTGCCATTGATGTTTCCTCTTTCTGGAAGTTAGCCTTTAACAGCGCCTGCCGTTACGCCTCTAACGATATATTTCTGACCAACGAGATAGAAAAGAATGATAGGGATTATAGCTAAGACAATCATTGCCATAAGAACCCCAATATCGACATCGCCGTAACGTCCTGCATTCAGAACCTGTATAGCAACCGGAAGGGTCGTGTCAGTTACGTTTGTTCCTAAGACCAAACTTGGCAGAAGGTAATCGTTCCAGATCCACATGATGTTAAGAACGGCGACAGTCATTGTTGTAGGTTTCATAATCGGAGTTACAATTCTAAAGAAAAGCTGAATGGAACTGCAGCCATCAATGGCTGCGGCCTCTTCGATCTCAGTCGGTATTGTTTTAACGAAGCCTGAGTAAAGGAAGGTTGATAATCCGGCGCCATAACCTATATAGATGAAGATAACACCGAAAACGTTATCCAGATGAAGCTTACTGGCAACGCCGACTAATGGCAGCATAACCATCTGGAAAGGTACCAGCATGGAGAAGACAAAAGCATAATAGATTAATCTGGAGCACCAGGTATTTACCCTTGTCAGATACCAAGCGGCCATGGAAGTAAGAAGAAGAATCAAGATCACAGAGAAAACCGTCACGATTACGGAATTAAGTGCGGCTGTCCAGAATCCGCTTCCGGAAAGTCCTTCGGCATAGTTCTCGATACCATTAAATGATTCGGCGTTTGGGAAAGTGAAAGGCGAATCGGTTATATAGAGTTTCTTCTTGAATGAATTTATAAGAACAAGAATTATAGGGTAGATGAAAACGACTGTGCAAAGAATCAGTATGAAGTAAATAACAACGTTGCTTATAACCCTCTTGGTCTTTGAATGAGATTTCTTCTGATACTCGGTATTTGGGTTTGAAATCAATCTGCTTTCAGTCATGTTAAGTTGCCTCTCTTCGGCTACGGATATGGAAATTCAGGTAAGATGCGCCAGCAATAATCAGGAAGAAGACAACTGCCTTGGCCTGACCAACGCCTTCATTTCCAGTAGGGTTATTAAACATTGTATTGTAAATATCAAGACTTAGTAGTCTTGTCTCTTCATTGGCGATTCCATTGAGAGCCAGATTCTGATCAAACATTTTGAATCCGCTCGAAAGGCTTAAGAAAGTGCAGATTGCAATAGAAGAGGATACAACAGGAATTATGATTCTGAACAAGGTCTGCCAATGGCTGGCGCCATCAACTTCAGCAGCCTCGGTCAGATCCCTTGAGACATTTGCTAGGGCAGCTATATAAATAACCATCATATAGCCAACCTGCTGCCAGCAGGTCATAATGATCAATCCCCAGAAGCCATATGAGAAACCAGAAGCGATGTTTTTGTGGAAAAGGTTGAGAACAGAGCCAATCATTAAGCTCCAAATGTATCCTAAAACGATTCCTCCCACCAGATTCGGCATGAAGAAAACGCTTCGGAAGAAATTGGATCCTTTCAGGCCCTTGCTTAGAAGAACAGCTAATGCGAAGGCAAAAACATTAACGATGACTGATGAAACGATGGCAAAAAGGACCGTGATCCCCAGAGAATACCAAAATGTTGTGCCTGGCCCGAAGGCCTGGACATAATTCTGGAAACCAACGAAGTGCCAGATCTCGATTGTCTTGTAATTTGTGAATGAAAATAAGATTGCCATAAAAAACGGTACAAGAAAAGCCACCGTAAAACATACCAGCAGCGGAAGTACGAATAAACAGAAATGTTTTTTATAAAACTTTTGCAAGGTAGCCTCCTTATGGCACAATCCAGAAAAAGGGAGGCAAAGGTTATAAGAACTCTGCCTCCACTCTTATTATACTAACTAACGCAGACTAGCATCAGTCACCCACTGATTTTTGACAGCGGTAACCATATCATCCCAATCCGCATCGGTCATTCCGTTGGTGATGTATTGGGTTAATCCGGAATCCATCTTATTCATAACTTCGGTGGAAGGAGCGGAAATGAAGTCCCAAGGGATAGTGGTATAGTCCGTCTTGCCCATCCATTCCTTGACTTGGGCAGTGAGGTGATCGGTGAATTCGGCATCTTCGAATTGCTTGTACGGAGGATTAAAGGCTAAACCATGATCATCAGTAGAAGCAGTGACATATTTTGCCCCGTTGCCTTCGACTAACCAAGTGAGGAAGTCGAGAGCAGTGCTCTGCTTGGCGGCAGAAACCCTAGAGTTGACAGCGATATGATAATCAGTTCCGATAGCTAAGCCCTGCGTAGATTGATCAAGGTTTCCGGCATTGCCCATATACATAGGCATGAAGTAGCAATCATCAGCGCTTACGGTAGCTCCATCAACAGAAAGCTGAGCCGTGGACCAGTTGCCGTTCTGAACGATGGCAGCTTTTCCGATTGCAATCTCGGCCATAGAATCAGCGGTGCTCTTGTTGGCCAGGCTAGGAGCGTTGTCCCCACTGAAAGCGGAATCGTTGATGTAAAGATCGAGAAGGTTCTTCATATTTTGGTTATAAGTGAAATCAAAATCCGTAGGAACTCCGGTGATATTGCCATATTCGGCATAGATTGGCATATTAAAAAGGTGATTATGCCATCTCCACTGTTCGCCGGATTTCATTCCGGAGGAGGCAAAGACACCATCGATTCCCAAATCGGCTTTATGGGCCTGCATGTCATCAGCTACCTCTTTCAAGGCATCGAAATCTTTAATCTGATCCATGGAGGTCACAGTAACATCGGCTGATTTGGTAGTAAGGGCAAAGTACTTATCAGTAATATTCTTATTATAGATTAGACCGTAGCCTTCAACGGTCATCGGTAAAGCACGGACGGTACCGTCATCCGGATCCTTAACGGCAAAGGAATCGTTTGTCAAATCTGCATAGAGTTCAGTGTCGCTCAGATCCATCATGTAGTCTTCATATGTGGGATAGTCAACAGGCCCGTGCATGAAGAAAATCGAAGGAGACTTATCATTGCCAGCCCCTAAGCTAGCGATAAGCTGAGCTTCCTGACCAGATTGAAGGTTTTCAATGGTAACCTTGTGGCCTTTTTCCTCCTCATAGGCATCAGCGATGTATTCAAACTGCTCCACAACTTCCGTCTTACCGTTCATAAAGATAATATCAGCATCATCGTCATTGTTACAGCTTGTAAGTGCTCCAATTGAACCACCGACAATAGCCGCGCAAGCAATAAGGGATAAAAATTTTCTACTTTTCACAGCTTTATGGTCCTCCTATTTGTAACCGGTTTCATTATAGCATGCTCAAATACAAAAGCAAACATTTTTGATAAAAAATCTTTAGTTTTTTGCTTTTACACCGATAGAAACATTCTCAAAATGACTTTTTGCATAGGCCTTTTAGAATGACTGATTGCCCCTGATTTGAAGGTTTTAGCCTCGTTTTGCTTCAAAGTTTAAAAATAAATCCATTTTTGTTAATGAGTTATATAATCGGCAATCATAAACCTTTATTTGCTTCTTATTGGCAAATACTGTGTATATGATTTCTCTTCAAAAAAAATTTTGAAGTAACGTGTTATAATTTCTACATAAAGAGAAATAAACCGCCAAATGGATAATATCAATAAACCAGAACGAAAGGAATCCCCTTCAGAATCCACTGCCGTTTTGAAGAAAACTCTTCCTCATGACTTTATCAAATTAGAGAAAAGCAGCAACGATCAAAGACTTGAAGACCATCTTCTGGAAATCCAGAATCGCTATCTAAAGCAGAATCGCAATCGGAAGCTAATCAATGGGATTCTCTTATTGCTGCTGTTGATTTCTATAATCGGAACTCTTATTGGAGCCTTTGCCGGGTATCAAAAT
>Ga0265294_10007472_pt1 | contig 12939 bp, 10 predicted proteins | sample MunlanPumphouse3_FD_192504 | JGI IMG/M metagenome (GOLD analysis project Ga0265294, IMG submission 192504) | Groundwater microbial communities from a municipal landfill in Southern Ontario, Canada - Pumphouse #3 | ecosystem: Environmental > Aquatic > Deep subsurface > Groundwater | place... | reverse complement strand
GTTAAAAGTGCCGCCTGCCGAATATGAAGAAGCGCGCTTAAAAAGAGCACAAGCACTACGAGTAAAATCGTCGCCCACTCCACAAGATGCGATAGCTTCTTTTTAATCGAATCGTTTCGCATCAAGATCCTCCAAAACGACAAGACCGGGGAGGATCCCTCTTGTGACCCTCGCCACATCCGTGGTATAGAAATTGTTCTCGCTGAAAAAAGAGCGACTGTTTTCGGTGACCACGATCTGGCCGTTAAAGAGCAAGGAAACACGGTCTGCCACGCGGGCCGTGAAATTCAAATCGTGCGACACAAAAAGAATGGTCTTTCCTTCCGATCGGAGCTTACGAAGCAGGGTGATGACTTCTTCTTTGCTCGCGGCATCAAGTCCCCTGTCAGGTTCATCTAAAAGGAGGATGTCCGGGGACAGCAATAATAGCTTAGCGAGCGCCGCCTTTTGCATTTCCCCGCCTGACAGATCGTAAGGATGGCGGGAAAGGAGCGGCAGCAGTGACAGCGCGCCGGCGATCTTCTCCATCTCTTCTTCCCCGTACTGTCCTAACTGATGAAGCTCCATCAATTCATCTTTGAGGCGGTCTTTAGAAAACAAGGCTTTTGCATTTTGTGTCAGAAGTCCGACACGCTTTTCTTCCTCGATGAAAAGTTTCCCGGAAGTAGGCGACTTCACGCGGCTCATAAGATAAAGCAGGGTGGATTTCCCGCTACCGTTCCCGCCCAGCACCGCGTGGATCGACTGCTCCAAAAGATGAAGGGAGAGTTCTTCCAAAACGAACGGGAGATCGCTCTTATAGCGATAGGACAAGGCTTTCGCCTTCAAAACCGCGTCTGATTCCGTCAACTTAATCGCATCCGGTCGTTCTGTCATAAGTATTAGATCGAGCCCATTCAATCTTTTTCGCGCTTCAGGGACTGAAAGGGCAGGCAGGGAACGCCTTTGCCCTGTAGCCGCCTCCGCCCAATCCACGATCTTGGTCGCGGCCGGAAGCGATTTCGAAAAAGGGATCTGCCCTTCCAAGAGGAAGCTTGCAAACGCTCGGGGCTCCCCGTCATAAAGAAGATGTCCCTCCTCTAAATACAGCACCTGGTTGACTAATGGGAGAACATCCGCCATGCGGTGCTCCGACAAGAGAATGGTGGTCCCGATCTCCTGATGGATTTTTTCCAAAAGTGATAAAAAACGCGTAACAGCGACCGGATCAAGTCTTGCGGTCGGTTCGTCCAAAATGATGAGCGAAGGATTCAAAATGAGCGAGGAGGCAAGGTTCAAAATCTGTTTCTCCCCCCCGGAGAGTTCAGAGATGGGGCGGTTGATCCAGTGCTCGATGCCAAAAAAATGCGCGATCTCGGCGATCCGCCGTTCGATGACCTTCCCGGATAACCCCATATTCTCCAAACCAAAGGCCAACTCATGCCAGACCCTATCCATGACGATCTGGTTTGAGGGGTCCTGCAGTACAAAGGCGATGTCGGGGGGCGCCAAGATGTGACCGAGGTAGTCTCCCGTCGGGCGAAGTTCCTCTTTTAAGGCACGTAAGAGAGTTGTTTTTCCGCTCCCTGTGGGCCCGCATAACAGGGTGAAACTGCCCTTTTCTACTTCAAAGAAGAGGTCGATGAGCGTCTCTTCCTCCATACCGGGATAGGTAAAGGAAAGCCCTTCGACTTTCAAAAGATTATTCTGACTCTGACTCATCATTCAACACCTGCCTTTAAATCATGGGGCAACAGCTGCAATACGAAAGGATCGGGTGAGACTTCGCGGAGCAATTGGCGTCGAAGCTGCCCCAAGGCCCAATCCAAGGCGTCTAAGAATAAAGGAAGTAAGAAGAGTAACGTGCTCCCCGCAAGCCAAAGGAAGAATCCCCTTTCGGCCCTTTGGGGGATTTGCATGAAGGGATAATACAAAAAGCCCGCGCCGCCTAAAAATACGCCCCCAAGGACCAAGGCGCCTGAACCCAAGGTCAACAGGAGCGGCAGGAGATCACGTAAAGAGCGGCGAATCCCGGCATACGGTATCCGCTTGTCAGACAGATAGGCTTTTGCCTTCATGGCGTCGGCTGTTTCAATGGCGTTTTCCATGCTCCAACCCATGAGGATGGTTAAAAGCGTGACCCCGTGTTTCATTTGGAATTTCCCACGACGCTCCCCTGTAAGCGCCCGACGGCTTTGCTCGATTTCCCGCCCCTGTTCGAGCGTATCCGGGATGGCGCGAAAGATCATGGACACCATCATGCTGATCACGGGCAGGCGTTTTCCTAACACGGCCAGGAATCGCCCGCTCTCCATCGTGTCGTGGTAGTTTTGAAACCACAAGATGACAGCGGACAGTGAAATGCCCGAAATCAACCCATACAAAATACCTTCGACTGACAAGGTGATGGGGCCCCACGAAAAGAGCAGGGTCATGCCGCGGTCGCTGTACAGTCCGTTCAAGAGCGTGATCATCAAGATCATGGGCAACAGATAGAAAAGGGAGTGTCCGACTTTTCTTGTTTCTTCCATCCGAAATCGCAGGATTAATGAAAACAAAAAAGACAAGAGGGTCACCGCCGGATGCCGCGTCGCCATAGTCAAAACGAGGACTGAGCCGTAATAAAAGAGCACAACGCCCGGATGATGCTTTTTCATCATCATGGCAAATCTAAGAAGAGATCCGTCTCTTCCACGGTGAAACGCCAATGGAGTATGTCACCGTCTTCTAATTTAAATAATCCGGAGCTGACGTCAGGCGCTTCGCCGTTCACTAAGTACACCCAGCCTGAAAGCGGCCCTGCGTCCTTGTCCCCCAGCCCAGATATCGAGTGTACGAAGGGGCCAAAGGCGCTTTCTCGGTAGCGTACCTCCAGCCCCGTATTTTGGAGTGCGTGAAAGGCGGACTGGGCGGGGGCGATGTTGACATCACCCCGAAACATCAAGCCCTTTTGATCGCTCAAATCTTTTTCAATCAAGAGGTCCAGCAAATCGCGGCCCTTTTGCGACACATTCGAGTTGTTTAAGATGGAGACACAGTCGACTGTGACAGCGATCGTGATCGCGTCATCCGGTTTTAATACCGCTTCTTCCCGGGCGCAGGCGCCCGTGAAGAAAAGCAACAAAATAAGCGCGATCACCGCAATCTTTTTCATAATGGGTTCCATCTTTTTCATCTGCTTATTTTTTCCTTAACCTGAGCACGATACGCCAGATAATCACATTCACAAGAATCACCGCGACCGCAATCCCGGCGGCTAAAGGCCATTTGGGCGATCCCTTCTCTATTGCCTCATTGCGTTCGGGTGAAGTAACCGTGGGCTCTTGTTCGACCGCGGGGGCTGTCGGTGCCGGTTCAGTTTCAATCGGTTCTTCCACAAAGAGCGATTGGAGTGCGAAGACATAGCCTGAGTCATTGGCATAGTAAATCGTTCCTTGTTCGTCTGCTACGGGGCTGAACATGGAATATTGCCGGGATTCTTCTTCAGGCACATAAACCTCGCTGATCGCTTCTTTGTCGTAGGCGTAAAGAGCTCCCACTTCATTGTTCACGGTGAAATAGACATAAATAGTATCCGTGCCAGCCATAAGGAGTGGGGAGGATTGGACTTCACCTTCTGTTTCATAGCGTTCCACGACTTCTTCCGTTTCAAGATCAATGACGGCGAAGATACCCACAGCAGGCGTCCCCGTTTCCCAGTCGGCGTATTCCAAAAGACCTCCGACATAGGCTTTGCCCTCATAGATGACGGGTGTTGAGTTGGATTTCACAGAGAAGGCAATGTCTTTTCTTTTCGTCATTACCTGACCCTTGACTTCATAGGCCAAAAGCCTCCCGTCAAAGGTCGTGAAGTACAAAAGATCCCCGTCTTGTACCAACAAAGATTTTACTTTCGCTCCAATAGACTCAGTCGCGACGGTCTCGCCTGTCCTCTTGTCAAGCATGACCATTTCACCTTTTTCGCCCACGACCAACAGCTTGTCGCCTAAGACAAAAGCGCCCGTTAGGTTGTAGCCCGCTTCCGAATCGATCGCAATATCTTCTCTTATCCACAGGCTTTCACCTGACAGAAGGTCCACGGCCTGGATGGTGCCTTTCACAGACATCCAGTTTTCATCGAGCAACTGTGTTAATGAATAGACGACACCGTCCGCGACTTGGAGCGCGTTTCCATTTTGCAGGTATTCACCTTCCGCGGCCGGACTCAAAGACACCCATTGGCTTGTCATGGTCTTTGGGTCGACGGCTTCTAAGGCACCCCCGTCAAGCGGGATGATGATCCATTCGTTATACACGGGAATCGCGGTGTATCCGACCATGCCGCTTAAAGTCATCTGGCCGACCACATGGCCCGCACGATCCAGTTGGTACAGTTGATCTTCGCTTGCAAAGTAGAGGCGTTCATCGATGAGAAGGAAGCTCGACTTGCTGTTCGTGCCCCATTCTCCGAGATCGCCCACCATGTTCGACCAAACCCGTTCGTCCGCAAGTCCGATGGGTTCTTCGAAGACAACGACCGCATTATTATCCGGCGCTCCCCGATAGGAGGTCCAATCGGAGGCTCCCGCCGCCAGGACTTTTACTTGGGGCCAGAATGCGGTCAAGATCAGCAGGGTGGCCAGGATCGTGACGATCGTGTTTTTCGTGGTTCTTTTTTGTTTCATGTTGTGCTCCCTTTCTTATTTCAAGAAATTGGAACAGTCCGGCTTTCGGAGGGGCACAAAAAAACCGCGAATCTGCTTTTAGCAGATCCGCGGTCCGTATTTACCGAAGCATTGCACCCTGATCCGTAACGCACAATAAACCGTTGTTCCGTTACGTCCACACAACCGGCAGGTCTTCTGGCTTATGAGCTAAAGGTTTTATCCCTTTTGTTTCTTCCCGCCTTCCCGATACTTCAGTGGCCGGCTTTTGCCTTGGGAGAAACACTCAGATTACAGCGGCGGCACCGCACAGGATTTGCACCTGTTTCCCTTCACACGGTCGTGTTTCAATTGTCACTTCCAAGTGTACGTCCCAAGCGTTCATAAGTCAACGAAAGATCGCGACTTGTGACGGAGCTTACGGATCTTCGATTGAAGCCAAGGATGTCTCGATGAGATGCGCATAATCGTCGTCGAATCGATCCCGAACGAGCCAAGAAAGTAGGCTCGGATCGCTGACAGATGACAAGTCGAGGCTTTTATCACTCAAAATTTCGAAGCTCATCTGTCCGTCATTGGCAAAAACAAGGTATTCAGAACCTTCCTTTTTTTCGTGCCCCAGAAGTCCCCGGATCCGTACCTGTTCGTTCTTTTCGACTCCTTTAAAGGATTGTGTCACCGTGTAGCCTTCCCAGTACCATTCATCGCCGTCTTCTATTTCTTCTGTCCAAAGTAATACTCCTTGGAAAATAAAAGGCGAATCGTGGACGAGCTGATCGATTGAATCATAGCTTTGGGACCCCTCACCCAAGGCGTTCGTCTGGGCACCCGCTGTTCCGCCAAATTGTGTGTCACGCCCCCGTTCGGCGGCTGACTCATAGTCCATGGGGGCGGCGCCCTCTCGGGTCATGTTTATCGATCCTTTCAAAAACAAATGCCAAATCATCCCGCCTGCGACAACGACCAGTAAGGCGGCCGCGACCGTCGCATAGCGCTGCCAGCGCGTCCATCTTTGCTGTTGAATGGGGGGCGCCGGTTTGGCCGGGGAGACATCCGCCAAAAGATCGCCGTCTATGGATGACAAGCTGTCAAAAAGTTGATGCAATTTTGTATCTTTGTTATTCACCATATCCCTCATTGATTAAAAACTGTTTCAATTCACGCCGCATCCGGTGCAACAGCACCTTTACGGCCCCTTCTGTAGTATTTTCCTCCTGTGCGATCGCTCGGATCGGAGAGGCGTAATAGTATCGCTGTAAGAAGATTTTTCTTCTTCTAGCGGGCTGTGAGCGCAGGTAATCGCTTATAGCCTCTGAAAATTCCTTTCGTTCCACAAAACGGTTGATATCTTCATCGGAGGGCAGGACTTCTGTCAATTCATCCAAGATGAGCGGGACTTGACCCCCTCCGCGCTTTTCTCTTGTTTTCCTTCTCACACGATCGAGTGAGAAATTGCGAACGATCTTGCACAGGTACGCTTTAAAGTACTCGGGCCGTTCAGGCGGAATCGTCTCCCACGCCGCCATGTAGGTATCGCTCATGCATTCTTCGACATCCTCTTCGTTTCCCAGAATGTTCCATGAAAGGCTCCTTAACAACGTGCCGTACTTTTCCATCGTGGCGGCAAGCGCCTCTTCCGATCGCTCAAAATAGAGATCTAAAATTGCGTCATCCATCATGACGAGATTCTATCACGAGCGCTCCTTTAATCCGCGAGCGGATTTCTCACAATTCCAACAAAAAGCGGCGCCCCCGCCCCATCCGAGATGACATAGAGGAAGGGCCGGTTAAGCTCTAATGTCAATTGTTCGGGCGGTTCTAACATCCCGGTTTCCCGTATCTGGATTTCGGTATAAGCCGCGGCCTCCACGCCCTTCTCATCCAAGGCGATGAAGGTTTCCTGTGAGATAGCGCTCACCTCAGCATCCGTCGTCAACATGTTCGAAAAATTGGGCGACCCCGTCACAATCTCTGTCAACCCGATCGCTTCCATCTCTTTTAAGAGGTCCACTTTCGTCTTGTAAGAAAACTTCGGCAGCGCGATGTTGAGCGATACATTGTTCCATTCTCTTTCAAAAAGATCGGTTAAAAGATGCGGATCCTTCAATAAATCCTCCGGATCCATCCCCTCTTCGGGCAAAACAAAGCGGATACTGCCCTCTGTCAAGGACAGTCTTGCGGCGGTGTAGTGATCGTCTAAAAGTGCCTGGCTCATAAAGGCGCCCTGCAGATAGGGCACATCCGAGATATCCAGATCCATTCCATGGAACACGTCCTTGACCGTGTGAGCGGGATCGAAAGCCGTATCCCAATTGGCTTTAAAATACACGGTGTTCATGAGCACTAAAAGGAGCAGCGGGTCATTCAAGTCAATCTCGGGCTTGATCTTCCCCCGCGTTTGTTCCGCCACCCATTCGCTCATCTTGGGCGCTGTTTTGGGATCTTGGAAATCGACGGCAAAGGCCGAGGCGTAAAATTCATTCTTCAATTGATCCAGCCAATCCTGTTTGATTTTTTTACCACCCTCACCGACAAGGTCCTGGCGTATCCAAAGCGCGTTTGCGATCTGCTCTTGGATCCCCTCTTCTTCCTTCGTCATGAGGGCATAGAGCGTTCTTAAGTTCCGACTCGTATCTAATGCTTCCGTCATGGACAAGAAGTCTTGCAGATCCGTTTTTGTTTGACCCGCGGCTCCCGCTTCCAGCATGGCCAAGGCATAGTAGAGGCTCATGGGCGAGTAAAGTGAATTTTTATCCCGTTCTCCCGACAGAACGGATGCAGAGGTCTTACCCGCAAAGTCCCAGAGTGAACGGCGAAAGCTTTGTGACACATCGCCGTAAGATACATCCTTTACCGCTTCGCCCGGTGAAGCCAAAGCACTCACCCCGTTGTTGGATTGGCTATTTGCGCATCCGATAAGTGTACTCAAGACAAGTAACAGGGCGATCAATAAAGTCAAGGTTTTTTTCATATGACATTCCTCCCTTATTTTGGGTTTCTGACTATTCCGATAAACAGCGGTACACCTGCCTGATCCGAGATGACGTAAATGTAGGGTCTGTCAAAGGCCAGCTCTAAAACTTCAGGCACGCCCGGTCCGGCGCCCACGAGTCTAATCTCGGTGTATGCCGCGGCCTCAATGCCCTTTTCATTGAAAGCAATGTAGGTCTCCTGCGTGATGGCGCCCACGAACGTCGGTTGATCGGGCACGTGGATCATGGCGGAAAAGTCGGGGTTGTTTTGGACAATGTCAGCTAAGCCTAGATCCTCCATGGCCTTTAGGATGTCGATCTTGTGTTGGCTCTCAAATTTGGGGATCGAAAGGTGTGCTTCGCAGCTCTCCCATTCACGCGATCTGAAATCGCTGATAAAATCCGGATCGATCAGTAAATCCTCAGGCTCTAAATTTTCTTCGGGCAAGATCAGTTGAATCGAACCGTTAGAAAGCGGTAGGCTTACCGCCGTGAAACGAGGATCAACGATCGCGCTTGTGAATGAAAAAACACCCTGCATGAAAGGCAGCTTGATCGTTTTTCCCTCCGAATTGGTAAACAAATCCGTCATGGTCTTATCCGGCGAAAAAGGCGTCGCCCAACCGGCGTAGTAATAAATTGTATTCATGAGGACGAGTTGCAACAAGGGATCCGCAAGATCGATTTCGGGACGAATCTTGCCCTTTGTCTCATCTTCCACCCATTGACTCATCTTTGTTGCCGTGTCGGGATCGGTAAAGTCAGAAGCAAACACAGAGGCGTAATAGTGACCTGACAGTTGATCGAGCCAGCTTTGTTCGATCGCCGATCCTTGGGTGTCGATCAGCCCCTGATCGAACCAAACGGCATTGGCGAGACGTTCTTCTGAATATTCATGCTCGCCCGTCATCATCGAGTAAAGGCGCTGCATGTCAGAGGCAAGGTTCTCTGGGTCTTCAAGTTCCAAAAAGTTTTCAAGCGCTTCTTTCGTCTCACCCTTGGCCCCCTCACTCAACATCGCAAGCGAAAAATAAAGACTTACCGGTGAATAAAGCGCGTTTTTCTCCTTGTCGTTTTCGAGCGCGGCACCTGCCGTTTTACTCGCAAAACGCCAAAGCGCCTCACGAAAATCAGAGGAAAGATCATAGGGGGCGACGTCCTTTAACGGAGTGTCCGGTTCTGCAAGGACAAAAGCGTCTACCGGCACCGGTTTTGAAATGGCCCCCCCACAGCCTGTCATTGATAGCAACCATAGCGATAGGGCCAACCCTAGTGAAATGACTTTTTTCATACTGAATTCCTTTCCCATTAAGTCCTCAATCTCTAAGACGACAAGGGTGTGGAAAGGTTACAGATTTTAACTATTCTCGAACAGGGGCTTCAGGATCGATCCAGATGAACGGTTCCGATTCAGCTGTCTCGGGGATAGGCTCTACCAAGGGGCCCCGAGGGATTCTTATACGGAGTTGGATCTGTGGTTTTTTGGTGCGCCTCGCGCGCTTCGCCGTCATCTCAATGACACCGTGGAGAGGACAAATGCCTTTTGAAAACCAGCTCTTATCCGGCTTTATCTCCGTCCATTGCCCTTTGAATTCCCGGCCGCAGGCAGGACAGGCGTAGGGACGTCCATCGAGGTAGTCTAAGACGTTTTCTTTTTTTTGCAACTCAATGCGCTCATCTGTTTGACTGTTCAAAAAAGGATCAAAAATATAGGGTTTTAAACGAGCGTCGACGGATTCTCCCCCTTGCTCTTTAGATTCCTGATTCACTGTTTTTTGCAAAATACGCGCCGCATATTCCGCGTCGGACAGCGCCTCATGGAAGGGAAGATCTTTTTTTAACCGTAGAAAATCGAGCGCGTATTCAATGGAGCGCTGGTTGCCGCGACTTGTCCCCTCAGCAAGATTTGAGAAAACAGCCTGCACATTTAACCCCTTGAATAGGGGTTCAGGCGTAATCTTATGAAAGCGGACGTTTGCAAGCATCACCTCAGCGTCCGAGGTCCCCCAGCTGCAAAATACGGGGTTGGGACCGCTAAAAGACAGAAGATCGCCAAAGGCCTGCTCAAAAGACACGCCATGCTGGAGGCTTTGCTGTGTGCGATTGGTGACCCGAGCGATATGGTGTTGAATTCTTTTATACAGAGTGGGTTTGACACGGCGTTCAAAGCGCTCTGCGATTTGAAGCTGATCGTCTAAGCGGACGGCACCGATTTCAATAATCTCAAACATCATTTTTTCGGCCAGTGCGGGATCGACTTTAACCCCGCGCGCGGCCGAGTTCCACTCAAGATCGATGACAACCCATGCGCCCATCGATTAGTTACCTGCGCGAGGCAAAAGCACTTTTTACCTTCTCAAAGAAGCTGCCGCGTTTTTCGTAATTCTGATCCGTGGTGCTGTCGTCAAATTGCCGCAGCATCTCTCTTTGTTCGGTAGAAAGGTTTCTCGGCACCTCAATCAGGACGCGGAACTGATGGTCACCCCGGGCAGTCGGCCGTCCGATATAGGGGATCCCCTTCCCGCGGAGTGTATAAATCTCGCCGGGTTGTGTTCCCTCACGCAGCTTATGCATCACGGGGCCGTCAATCGTCGGCACTTCAACCTCAGCGCCTAACGCGGCCTGGGCGTATGTGACGGGTAATTCGGTGAAGGTCCTGTTACCTTCGCGTGTAAACACAGGGTGCGGCCGGATAAAGATTTGGACATAAAGGTCACCGTAGGGGCCGCCGTTTCGCCCCGGCTCACCTTCGCCGCGCAAGGTGAGCATCTCACCTTCGTTAATGCCGGCCGGTACGTTGACCAAGAGCTTCTTGACGCGCATGACCGTTCCTTCGCCGTGACAGGTGGCGCAGGGGTTGTCGATGACATGCCCTGTGCCGCCGCATCTGGAACAGCTGCGGGTCGTCATGACCTGTCCAAAAAGTGTCTGTTGTTGGGCATATTCCTGCCCTGTGCCGTCACAGACGGGGCAGATCGAAGGGTCAGAGCCGTCCGCGGTCCCTTTGCCGCCGCAGGTCTGGCAACGGTCGGCCTTCTTGATCGAAATTTCACGTTCGACCCCGAAGGCTGCCTCCATGAAATCCAAGTTCATACGATAGCGAAGGTTGGCGCCTCGCGTAGGGCCGGTCCGACGGCGCGTCGTCTGTTGACCCCCAAAGCCGCCGAAGCCGCCAAAGCCGCCGAAACTTCCGAACAGAGTCGAGAACAGATCGTCGAGATTGATATTGTAAGCTGCCGCTCCGCCGTTGAAAGAACCATCCACGCCCGCATGACCGAATTGATCGTAGTTAGCGCGTTTTTCTTCATCCGACAAGATCTCGTAGGCCTCGTTCGCTTCTTTGAACTTCGCCTCCGCGTCCTTGTCGTCTGGATTCACATCCGGATGGTACTTTTTCGCAAGCTTCCAAAATGCCTTTTTGATCGTATTGTCATCGGCATCCCGGGGCACACCCAATATTTCGTAATAGTCGCGTTCTGTCGCCACTTGATCCTCCCTGGTTCTAAAACAACCGTTCCTATCTTAACACTTGATAATAGGGAGCGGGCATAACAAAAGAAGCCCGCTCCCCTCGTCCTTTACATCGATGTCGGAGTAATTATTCCTGGTCACCGCCGACATCTTTAAAGTCGGCCTCATAGGTTCCAGGCTCCGCCGGAGGCTCCTGGTCGGGGGCCTGCTCTTCTTGCGCCTGTTCCTGAGTCTTTTTATACATGGCCTCGGATGCCTTGTAGACCGCTTGGCTCAAGGCCTCCATGTCAGACTTCATCGCGTCCAGATCGCCTCTGTCGTGGCTGTCACGCAGCTTGGACAGGTGCTCCTCGATCGCCTGCTTGTCGGGTTCTTCAAACTTATCGCCCGATTCCTTCATGAGTTTTTCAGTCTCATAAATGGTCGTCTCGGCACGGTTTTTGGTGTCGACTTCGTCCTTCTTCTTGCGGTCTTCTTCCGCGAAACGCTCCGCGTCCTTCACCGCCTGATCGATGTCCGCGTCGGACAAATTGGAGGAGGCTGTAATCGTGATATGCTGCTCACGGTTCGTGCCCTTATCAATCGCTGAGACGTTCACGATGCCGTTGGCGTCGATGTCAAAGCTGACCTCAATCTGCGGGATTCCGCGCGGTGCCGGAGCGATGCCATCCAAGATGAAACGCCCAAGCGACTTGTTGCCGGCCGCCATCTCACGTTCGCCCTGCAACACATGAACTTCCACCTGGGTCTGGCCGTCGGCCGCCGTTGAGAAGACTTTTTTCTTGCTCGTCGGGATCCGGGTGTTACGGTCGATCATGCGTGTCATGACACCACCCAGGGTCTCAATACCGAGTGTGAGGGGGGTCACGTCAATCAGGATCATATCGTCGATGTCACCGGCCAGGATACCGCCCTGAATGGCCGCGCCCATCGCGACACATTCGTCAGGGTTAATGCCCTTGAAGGGATCTTTTCCAAAGTAACTGCGCACCATCTCCTGCACAGCCGGGATTCTCGTGGAACCGCCGACCAGCAAAATCTTGTCGATGTCCGCCGGTTTCAACCCCGCGTCGTTCATCGCCGCGGTGAGGGGACCCTTGGTCTTTTCAACGAGGTCCGCTGTCATATCGTCAAACTTCGCACGTGTTAAGGACAGATCCAAGTGTTTCGGACCATCCTGGTCGGCCGTAATAAAGGGCAGATTAATGGAGGCCGTCAATACATTTGACAACTCCACCTTGGCCTTTTCCGCCGCTTCGCGAAGACGCTGCATGGCCAAACGATCGCCTGACAAGTCGACGCCCTGCTCTTGCTTCATTGTCTGGACCATCCAGTCGACGATCTTGCTGTCAAAGTCATCGCCGCCAAGGCGCGTGTTGCCCGAAGTCGATTTCACTTCAAACACGCCGTCACCGATCTCAAGGATCGACACGTCAAAGGTGCCGCCGCCCAAGTCAAAGATGACGATTTTCTGATCGTGCTCCTTGTCAAGCCCGTAGGCCAAGGACGCCGCGGTCGGCTCGTTGATGATACGATCCACGGTCAACCCCGCGATACGGCCCGCGTCTTTTGTCGCCTGACGCTGTGAGTCAGAAAAGTAGGCCGGTACTGTGACCACCGCCTGCGTCACTGTTTCACCAAGATAGCTTTCCGCGTCATGTTTTAGTTTTTGCAAGATCATGGCGGAGATTTCAGGCGGCGTAAAGGTTTTGCCGTCAATGTTGATTTTATGATCTGTGCCCATCTCGCGTTTAATCGACAAGACGGTGCGGTCGGGGTTCTTTTGTGCTTGGTTTTTTGCGATCTGCCCCACAAGGCGTTCGCCTGTGTTGGTGAACGCGACCACCGACGGTGTGGTGCGACTGCCTTCGGCG
>Ga0265294_10007471_pt1 | contig 12940 bp, 13 predicted proteins | sample MunlanPumphouse3_FD_192504 | JGI IMG/M metagenome (GOLD analysis project Ga0265294, IMG submission 192504) | Groundwater microbial communities from a municipal landfill in Southern Ontario, Canada - Pumphouse #3 | ecosystem: Environmental > Aquatic > Deep subsurface > Groundwater | place... | reverse complement strand
GCCCAGGCAGCTGTAGATTTTGTTGCGATCCGGGTGGCTGGTGGCCTGCTGTTCGGTGATCAGCCCTTCTTCCACCAGCAGGCGGATGCGGGAGTGGTCCTTGGTTTGTACCATGACCCGGCCGTTACGCATGAGATACAGGCGCGAATCGCCTACGTGCGCCCAGTAGGCGATGCTGTCCTGCACCAGACAGGCCACGCAGGTGGTCCGCGGGGATTCGCTCATCTGGTGGCGTTCGACGTAGTCGAGGATCGCCAGGTGCGCCCGGTTCATGTTCTGTTGCAGGAAGCCGAATGGGTCCGCCAGCCTCGGCTGGGCTGCTTCCTGGAACGCATCGGCAAAGGTCTGAACGGCAATCTGGGCAGCAATTTCACCGTAGTGGTGGCCGCCCATGCCGTCGGCGACGACCATCAGCAGCGCATCGCGCGAATAGCAATAGGTGGTGCGGTCCTCGTTGTTGGCGCGCCCACCTTGGCGGCTGTCCTGGTAAATGGTGAATTTCATCGGGCGCTGGTCCGGAAGCGGTTGACGAAACGCCCCATCCAGCTTTCCTTGCGCACATTAGGCGGTAGCACTTCGGCAACCAGGGCCTTTTGCAAGGAAAAGACGCTTTGCGGGCGATAGAGGTGATTGAGGCTCATGCACCAGTCGATGATTTCCAGCAGACGGTCGGAGTATTTGCCCTCCCAGCGCACCATGGCGGGAACCAGCTGGTCTTTCTTCAGACGTTCATCCGCCGGCTGCGGCGCGGCCCCGGCCAGGCAGGCGTACATCGAGGCGCCGACGCTGTAGATGTCACTCCAGGGGCCGAGATGCTTGCGGTCGCCATAGTGTTCCGGCGACGCGAAGCCCGGGGTGTACATCGGTTTGAGCATGGGCTGGTCGCTGGTCAGGGTCTGGCGGGCAGCACCAAAATCGATGAGCACCGGGGTCAGGTCGCTGCGCAGGTAAATATTGGCCGGTTTGAGGTCCAGGTGCAGCAGTTTGTTGGTATGCACCTCGCGCAGACCGTTCAGCATGCGGGTGAAGACGCCGCGCATGAACCGCTCGGACAGCTTGCCATGGTGGCGCCGGATATGCTCCTGCAAGGTACAGCCATGTTCGTATTCCATCACCATGTATACCGTATCGTTGGCGCGGAAAAAATTCTGCACCCGCACGACGTTCGGGTGAGACAGCATGGCCAGGGCCCGGCCCTCCTCGAAAAAGCATTTCATGCCGTAGCGGAAGGCGCCCAGGTGGTCTTCGGTGATGACCGGGCGGGTCTCGCCATGGGCACGCAGGGCGAGGGTGTTGGGCAGGTATTCCTTGATGGCGACTTCCTTGCCGTCCGGGTCGCTAGCCAGGTAGACGATGGAAAAGCCGCCGAGCGAGAGCTGGCGCTTGATGGTGTACTCTTCCAGCGCAAAGCCGCTGGGCAAGGGAGCGTTGGCTTGTTCCGCCATGAGTCTCGCGGTTATGATGCAATCAAGCGGCCATTGTCGGTCGTGTTGCCCGCCCTGTAAAGCAAAGAGGTAGTTTCAATGATCTGCAGCATGACCGGATACGCTGCCTGCACCCGCCACGTCGATGGCGGCACCCTGCAGCTGGAAATAAAAAGCGTCAATTCCCGCTATCTTGATTTTCATTTTCGCGTTGGCGAGGAGTTGCGCGCCAGCGAAATTCCCCTGCGCGAACTTTTTTCCAGCCATATCAAGCGGGGCAAGGTCGAATGTCGGCTGTCCTTCCAGGCGCAGGCACAGCGCAGCGACACCCTGCAGTTGAACGAGGAATTGCTGGCCGCCCTGAGCAAGCTTGGTGACGAAGTGCGCCAGCGCCAGCCGGGGGCTGCACCGCTGTCAGTGAACGAAATCCTGCGCTGGCCCGGCATGTTCGGTGAACAACGGGTCGATTTCGCGGCGCTGGTGCCCGAAGTGCTGGCCGCTGCACGCGAGGCGCTGGCTGAATTCACCGCCAGCCGTGCCCGCGAAGGCGAAAAACTGGCCAATGTGCTGCGCGATCGGGTGGCCGACATGCGTGCCATCGTTGCTGCCGTGGCGCCGCGCATTCCGCAGGCACAGGCGGCGTTTACCGAAAAGCTGCGGCAGCGCCTGGAAGAAGCGCTGGGAACAGCCAACGATGAGCGCATCCTGCAGGAGGTGGCCGTATTTGCCACGCGGATCGATGTGGCCGAAGAACTGGCCCGTCTCGAGGCCCACCTGAGTGAAGTCGAGCGCGTGCTCAAGGCCGGTGGCGCGACCGGCAAACGTCTCGATTTCCTGATGCAGGAACTGAACCGCGAAGCCAACACCCTGGCTTCCAAATCCGCTGTCACCGAAGTGTCGCAAGCGGCGATGGAATTGAAGCTGGCAATCGAACAAATGCGGGAGCAGGTGCAGAACCTGGAGTGATCTGCGAAAATGGCGTCTTTGCTTTCTGCCGAGTCGCCATGTCGCCGCAACAAATTCAAGCTATCGCCCCTGTTGAAACCATCGTCGCCGAGCTGAAAGCGGGGCGGATGGTGATTCTGGTCGATGAAGAGGATCGTGAGAACGAGGGCGATCTGGTCATGGCCGCCGAGCACGTGACGCCGGAAGCGATCAATTTCATGGCGAAACATGGGCGTGGCCTGATCTGTCTGACCTTGACCGAGGCCCGCTGCCGCCATCTCGGCCTGAGCCAGATGGCGCGCAGCAATGGCACCCAGTTCGGTACCGCGTTCACCGTGTCCATCGAGGCAGCAGAGGGCGTGACCACCGGCATTTCGGCGGCCGATCGGGCGCATACCATCCGTACGGCCGTGGCGCGGACGGCGGTGGCGGCCGACATCGTCCAGCCGGGCCACGTATTTCCGATTACTGCGCGTGATGGTGGTGTGCTGGTGCGTGCTGGCCATACCGAGGCCGGTTGTGACCTGGCCGGGATGGCCGGGCTGGAACCATCGGCTGTGATCTGCGAGATCATGAACGACGACGGCAGCATGGCGCGCTTGCCGGAACTGATTGAATTTGCCCGTCAGCACGAGCTGAAAATTGGGACCATTGCCGACCTGATCCATTATCGGGCTGCGTCCGAAACGTTGGTTGAATGTGTCAGCAGCAAGACCATTACCACCGCGCACGGGGATTTCGTGTTGCATGCCTTCGTGGATCGTGCCGGTAGTGCGACCCACCTGGCGCTGGTGAAGGGGGAGATTCCCGCGTCCGGCGAGACCCTGGTGCGGGTCCATGAACCCTTGTCGGTGCTGGATTTTCTTGATCCGGCCAGCGGCCGGCAGTCTTTTTCCATTGATCAGGCGATGGCAGCGATGGCAGCGAACGGCCATGGCGTGATCGTCCTCATGCATCGCCCGGAAGACGGTGCGGCGCTGCGGCAACGCCTGCAGAAACCTCTGGATGCCCCGCGTACTCAGCGCAAATGGGATCCGCGTACCTATGGCATTGGCGCCCAGATCCTGCGTGATCTCGGTGTGCGCCAGATGCGGCTGCTTTCCAGTCCGCGCAAGATGCCCTCCATGACCGGCTTCGGCCTGGAAGTCACCGGTTTTGTATCCACCCCTGCGGAGCTTTGAGCCATGTCCCGTTTTGACAACATTTTTGAATTCGATAGCAACCTCGATGGCCGTGAATTGTCCATCGGCATCGTCATGAGCCGCTTCAACCGGCCGGTCTGCGAAGGGCTGCTGTCGTCCTGCGTGGCCGAACTGAAACGCCTGGGCGTGGCCGACGAAGACATGGCGATTGCCACCGTGCCGGGGGCGCTGGAAATTCCTTTGGTGCTGCAGACGATGGCGCAGAGCGGCCAGTACGATGCGCTGATCGCCCTGGGCGCGGTGATCCGTGGCGATACCTATCATTTTGAAGTGGTTTCCAACGACGCCTGCCGCGCCATCATGGAACTGCAACTACACACGGGCACGCCGATCGCCAACGGCATCCTGACCTGCGACACCGATGAGCAGGCCGAGGTGCGCATGCAGCCCAAGGGTGCGGAATGCGCGCAGGCGGCGGTGGAAATGGCCAACCTGCAGGGAGCATTGAGCAATGACGACTAAGCCGCACGCGGCTGCCAAGCCGAAATCCGCCCGTCGCCGGGCCCGCGAATTCATCTTGCAGGGCCTGTATCAGTGGCGTGTCGGCGGTGCCGACGAAGCGGCGATTGAAGCCTACGCGCCGGAAATGGAAGGGTTCGACAAGGCCGACCGCACCTTCTTCGTCGGCACCCTGCGGGGCGTGCTGGCCCAGCGCGATGATCTGGTGGCGCGGATTGCGGCGCATATCGACCGGCCGTACGAAGAGTTGTCGCCGATCGAAGCGGGTGTTCTGCTGCTCGGCAGTTTCGAGTTGATCCATCATCCGGAAACGCCGTATCGGGTCATCATCAACGAAGCCATCGAACTGGCCAAGGCCTTTGGCGGTACCGATGGTCACAAGTACGTCAATGGCGTGCTCGACAAGATTGCCGCGCAGGTGCGTGCGCAGGAAGTCAATGCACGTCAGAACGGGCGCTGAACGGTGGCTGACGCAGGTGAATTCGGGCTGATTGCCCGTTACTTCACCCGGCCGACACCGTCGGCCCTGCTCGGCCCAGGCGATGATTGCGCGCTGCTGGTGCCGACGCCGGGCAAGGTGTTGGCGGTGACCACGGACATGCTGGTGGCGGGCGTGCATTTTCTGCCGGATACCGACCCGGAACGTCTGGGCTGGAAATCTCTGGCAGTGAATCTGTCCGATCTGGCAGCGATGGGGGCGACGGCGCGCTGGGTGACGCTCGCTGGTGCCTTACCCGCCGCCGATGAAGCTTGGTTGGCGGCTTTTGCCCGCGGCTTTTTTGCCTGCGCCGAGACGCATGGAGTCGAATTGGTTGGCGGCGATACCACGGCCGGTCCGCTCAATTTGTGTGTGACTGCGTTGGGCGAAATCGAGCCGGATCAGGCCCTGCGCCGTTCTGGTGCGCAGGTGGGGGATGAGGTCTGGGTGTCCGGCCGTCCCGGGCTGGCGGCGCTGGGGCTGGCCCATCTGCAGGGGCGGGTCAGTCTGCCTGAACCCTGGCCGCGTTTATGTCTGGCGGCCCTGGAAAAACCCCGGCCCCGGCTGGCGCTGGGGGCGGCCTTGCGTAGCGTGGCACATGCCGCAATCGATATCTCGGACGGCATGCTGGCTGATCTCGGCCATCTGGCGCGCGCTTCTGGCCTGGCAGCGACCCTGCACCTGGTGCAGTTGCCACAGTTGCGCGAATTGGCCGGCAGTGGCGCTCGCTACGATGCCGATCTGCGGCGCCTGGCTCTGGAATGCCAATTGAGCGGCGGCGACGATTACGAATTGTTATTTACCGCTGCTCGCGGGCAGCACAACCGCATTGCCGAGATTGCCGCCGAACTGGAGCTGCCGTTGTGGTGCATCGGCGAAATGAGCGCCGGGATGCCCGGTGCCGTGCAAGTGCTGGACCCGGATGGCAAGCCGGTTGAATTTGCCCGGCGTGGTTACGAGCATTTCCAGACGGCTGTCCCTGACAAGGCGCCGTACGCCCATGGCTAAACACCGACCTGGCCTGCGGTTTCTGCTGGCGCATCCAGCGCATTTCTTTGCCTGCGGCTGTGGCAGTGGCCTGGTGCCGTGGGCGCCGGGGACTTTCGGCACCTTGTTCGCCTGGATCAGCTTCGTGCTGTTTCGTCCCTGGTTCGATGAAAGCGCCTTGCTGTTCCTGTTGGCCGTGGCCTATCTGGCGGGTATCTGGTTTATCGATCTGACAGGGCGTGCTTTGGGCGATCCGGACCACGGCAGTATCGTCTGGGACGAAATCGTTCCCTTCTGGCTGGTGCTGCTGCTGACTCCGCCCGGTTTCTGGTGGCAGCTTGCGGCTTTTGTCCTGTTCCGTTTTTTCGACATTACCAAACCACAGCCGGCGCGCTATTTCGACACGCACGTGAAAAACGGCTTCGGGGTCATGGCCGATGATCTGATCGCCGCCGGGTATACGCTGTTTTGCCTGGCGTTGCTGAAGGTGGTGCTGGCGTCCTGATGGCCGCTGCCTGCTTTCGGTCGGCAGAGGGGCGGGGGATCGTCATTTTTGCGGAAATACGCTGTTTTTTGTCGCTTCGGGGCGGCACAGCCAGCGGGCCAGGGGGAGCTGGCGTCGTTGCTCCTGGATGGCTGCCAGGGGGAAGCGGCTGAAGCGCAGGCCGTGCTGGCGCTCGTACTTTCTGAGCTGCCAGAGCTGGGTAATTTCGGAGCCGAACGAGAACATGGCGAAGGCGGCAATCGCCAGCAGGACTGGAAGCAGCAGAAACAGTAGGGAAAAACGCCCGAAGCCCAAGGCCTCGAGTACCGGTGCGCAGCCAATTCCCAGGGGAATGAGCAGTTTTTTCCAGGGGCTTACGGGAGGAGGAGCGGCGTGCTTCAGCAACTGCTGCTTAAGATCCACCCTCTGCTGGAGCCAGGTTTCCGGATCGGCACGTATGGCGAGGCGCCCGTTCCGGACCCCGATCAGGCCCGCTAGGGCCATGCCCACGAGGCTGTACAGGGCCACCTGGATGGCCAGTTCTGCTGCCCCCATGAGGATGGAGAAATAGGCGCCGATGCAGCCCAGGACAATGGAAAGCACGAGCAGGGCGAGCCATGTGTTACAGCCCATGGAGCTCAGGGTGCCTTGGTGCGAACGGTATTGTTCCCAGACCCCGAACATCCCAGCAGCCGCAGCAAAGGCAGTGTAAGTCCAGATTCCCGGCTCAATTCCGTAGGGAACGAGGGCGGCGAAGGGAATCGTGATGCCCATCCCGAGGTAGTACGGCGCCACATACCTGAGCTGAAAGGGGAGGGAGGTATTAGTCCCTGTTTTCATGGGGAAAGTCGGCAGATGACTGTGCGAATTTCTCGGCCGGCTACATACTGGCGCGGGTGTAGCTGATCATTGCCTCGGGGATGCGGCTGAGCGGCATGATTTCGTCCGCTGCGCCCAGCTTGATCGCCTCGCGCGGCATGCCGAACACGACACAGCTGGCTTCGTCCTGAGCGATGGTGCGGGCGCCGGCATCATGTAATTCCTTCAGGCCGCGGGCACCGTCGTCGCCCATGCCGGTCATGATGATGCCCAGGGCGTTGCTGCCGGCAAATTTTGCGACTGAGCGAAAGAGTACGTCCACCGACGGCTTGTGGCGGTTGATGAGCGGACCATCGGTGACTTCCACGATGTATTGCGCGCCGCTGCGCTTGAGCAGCATGTGCCGGCCCCCCGGGGCGATCAGGGCGCGCCCTGGTACCACACGGTCGCCGTCGCGCGCTTCGCGGACTTCGATTTCGCACAGGCTGTTGAGTCGTTCGGCAAACATGGCGGTGAACTTCTCCGGCATGTGTTGCACGATGACGATGCCCAGACAGGTGGCGGGCAGGCGGGTGAGGACGGTTTCCAGTGCCTGTGTGCCGCCGGTCGAGGTGCCGATGGCGATCAGTTGATCGGTCGTGCGGGCCATGGCGCCGGGGGTGCCCGGCGCGAGCATGGCGTCCACGCTGATTTTCGGGCGGTGCTGCGGTGCGCTGGCGGCTGCCTGGGCGCGGGGCAGGGCGCGCAGATTGGCGCGGGCAGCGGTGCGCACGGCCTGCACGATGTCGTTGGCGGAGTCTTCCAGGAAGCCCTTGAGGCCGGCCTTGGGTTTGGTGATGATGGTCACAGCGCCAGCCGCCATGGCATCGAAGGTCGCCTGGGCGCCCGTTTCGGCTAGCGAGGAGCAGATGATGACCGGGGTCGGGCGTTCACTCATGACCTTGCGCAGGAAGGAAATACCGTCCATGCGCGGCATTTCGATGTCGAGAACGATGACATCGGGCCAGGCGGTGCGCAGCTTTTCGATGGCGAAGACGGGGTCGGAGGCCGTGGCAATGACCTCGATGCCCGCATCGCGGGCGAGCGCCTTGGAAACCACCTGGCGCACGAGGGCCGAGTCATCCACGATCATGACCTTGATCTTGCTTGTCATGCTTACTCCTTGCGATAAATGGTGGGACTGACCTGGTTGAGGCTGGTGACGATGCCGTTCAGCGTTTCCGAATGGCCAATGATGAAATGTCCGCCTGGCCGCAGGTGGGGAAGAAGATGCGAAACCACCCGGCGCTTGGTGTCATTGTCGAAGTAAATCATGACGTTGCGCAGGAAAATGACGTCGAACAGGCCGACGTCGGCGGTGACTGGCTGAGTCAGGTTCACCTGCAGGAAATTCACGCGTGCCCGCAACTCGGCGTTGATCAGGAAGGTGCCTTCCTGGCTACGCACACCCTTGCGGCAGAATTTGCTCAGGAAAGGACGCGGGATACCGTCGATGCGGGTCATCGGGTAATGCCCCTGGCGGGCCTTGTCGAGAACCTGGGTGCTGATGTCCGAGCCCACGATCTCCCATGCCTTGCTGGCGAGCGTGTCGGCCAGCACCATGGCGATGGTGTAGGCTTCCTCGCCGCTCGAACTGGCGGCACTCCACACCCGGAACGGTCGTTCGCCGCGCCAGCCGCGCAGGATGTGCTGACGCAGGAAGTCAAAATGCTTGGGTTCGCGGAAAAAGTAGGTTTCGTTGGTGGTGAGGAGATCAACCATGACCTGTAATTCACCGGGGTGTTCATCGCTGGATAACAGGCGGTAATACTGGTTGAAATTCTCCAGCTGGTAATGGCGCAGGCGTTTTTGCAGGCGGCCGACGAGTAATACCTTCTTGCTGTCGGACAGGCTGATGCCGGCAATCTTGTAGATCAGTTGCTGGAACAGCTTGAATTCCTGGTCGGTGATAGCGGATTCGCTCATTAGAACAACTCGATTTTCTTGTCTGCCGCAGTGCTGGTGCGGTTGAGCAGTGAGGCAGCGTAGGCCTGTTCTTCACGCAGCAGCGAAGCGCGGCTGATCAGGCTGGAAGTGACGCGCTTGCAGTAGGCATCACCGTTGGCGGGTACAAACAGGATCTTGCGCGACCAAGGGCCGAGGAAATCGGAAGCGATCAGCGGGATGCTTTCGCGCGCCAGCCATTCGTGTGCGAAATCGGCATTGCGTTTGCCGACAGCAACCGCGCCTGGCGTTGTTGTGTCGATCACGGCACCGCCGCCAAAGGCCTTGGCCCGGATCCGGTGCTTGGCGGCGCCCCGGCTGAGCATGGTATTAAGCAGTGCTTCCATGCAGGCATCGCCTGCCAGCAGCACGTCCTCGTCGGCGTGTTTGCTGGTCTGCATCTGCGGCAGCATGAAGTGATTCATGCCAGCCAGATGCAGGGCCGGATCGTAGAGGCAGACGGCAACACAGGATCCCAGCAGGGTCGAGATCGGGCGTTCGACTTCGACCGCCCATTCGCCCGGGCGGATGACGCGCGACAAGCGCTCGATGTCACGTGCCGGCAGCGTGGTGTAATCGATCATGGTGTCGAGGAGGCTTGTGCTTTCAGGCGCTCCTCACTCAGTTGGCGACGACGGTGCTGCCGGGATCGCTTTCGCTGGCCTGTGCGAGCATTGCGATTTCTTCGACGGAGAGGACGCGTGCGATGTTGAGGATGATGACGAATTTGCCATTGACCTTACCCATTCCGGCGATGAAGTCGGTGCGGATTCTGGCGCCGAATGCGGGAGGGGGTTCGATGTCGGCGCGGCCGATTTCGAGGACTTCAGAGACGGCATCGACCATGACGCCGATGTCGTACTGCTGGTCGTCCTGCAGGAGTTCGACGATGACGATGCAGGTGCGGCGGCCGACCTGGGTGGTCTGTCCGCCGAAGCGGCAGGAGAGGTCGATGACGGGGACGACGGCGCCGCGCAGGTTGATGACGCCACGGATGAAGGCGGGCATCATCGGGATCTCGGTGACGGTGCCGAACTCGATGATTTCCTTTACGTTGAGGATGGCGAGGGCGAACATTTCGCCGCCGAGGGTGAAGGTCAGGTATTGCTGCGGACCTTCTGCGGAGTGGGTTGCCGGGGTCTGGCCCCGGCTGTGGATGATGTCGGCCATGCTGGGGTCTCAGAATTTCTCGAAATCGGCTTCATCGAGCGTTGCCGAGGCGATGCTCGGGGCGGCGAAGCTGGGCCTGGGCCGCCTGGCCGGGGCGAGGCCCGGCGTGACGGGGGGGCGGCTGCGGGGGGCAGGGCTGCCCTGGCCGAGCTGATCGCGGACCGAGAAGAACTGCATCAGTTCCTGCAACTGGGCCGCCTGGCCACCGAGTTCCTCGGCGGTGGCGGCGAGTTCTTCGGAGGCGGAGGCATTCTGCTGCGTGGCCTTGTTCAACTGGCTCATGGCGCCGTTGATCTGCGACACGCCGATCGACTGCTCCTGCGACGAAGCGGCGATTTCCTGCACCAGGTCGGAGGTTTTCTGGATCGAGGGCACGATTTCGCGCAGCAGGCTGCCGGCCTTCTCGGCGGTCTTGACGCTGGAGCCGGCCAGTTCGCCGATTTCCTGCGCGGCCACCTGGCTGCGCTCGGCGAGCTTGCGCACTTCGGCGGCGACGACGGCGAAGCCCTTGCCGTGTTCGCCGGCGCGGGCGGCCTCGATGGCGGCGTTGAGGGCCAGCAGATTGGTCTGGTAAGCGATGTCATCGACGATGCCGATCTTGTCGGCAATCGACTTCATGGCATCCACTGTCTGGCCGACGGCCTGCCCGCCCTCGCCGGCTTCCCGGGCGGCGGTGGTGGCCATGTTGTCGGTGACTTTGGCGTTCTCGGTGTTCTGATTGACCGAGGCGGTCATCTGTTCGAGGCTGGCGGTGGTTTCCTCGACCGAGGCGGCCTGCTCGGAGGAGGCTTGCGACAGCGACTGGGCGGTGGCGGAGACCTGGCCGGAGGCATTACTCAGGGCGTCGGCGGCGACGATGATCTGGGCGATGGTGTCGGAGAGCTTGCCGATGGTGTCGTTGATGGCTTGTTTGAGGCGGTCGAAGTCACCTTCGTAGTGTTTGTCGATGGTTTGCGTCATGTCGCCCTGGGCCATGGCGCCGAGGACGCGCTGGACGTCCTGGATGGGGGCGACGACGTTGTCGAGGGTGGTATTGACGCCGGCGACGATCTTGTGGAAGTCGCCCTGGTGGCGGGAGGCATCGGCGCGGGTTTCGAGGCGTCCGGCGATGGCGGCGGCGCTGAGCAGGCTGGCGTCCTCGACCAGGCGGTTGACGGCCTCGATACAGGTGTTGAGGTTGTTCTTGATGGCGTTGAAATCGCCGTTGTAGCTGTCGGTGATCTGTGGCGGGATGTCCCCCTTGGAGATCCGATCGACGTAAGTGGCGGCGACGTTCAGGGGGCCGATGACGGCGTCGAGGGTGGCATTGACGCCTTCGACGATGGTGCGGAAGTCGCCCTGATGGCGGGTGGCATCGGCGCGGGTGGAGAGCTGGCCGGCGACAGCGGCGGCGCTGAGCAGGTGGGCGTCCTTGACCAGGAGATTGACGGCCTCGATGCAGGTGTTGAGGTTGTTCTTGATGGTGTTGAAGTCGCCGTTGTAGTTGTCGGTGATCTGCGCCGGAATGTCGCCCTTGGAAATCCGGTCGACATAGGTCGCGGCGACATTCAACGGCCCAATCACCGCATCCAGCGTCGCATTCACGCCGGAAACAATCTTCTGGAAATCGCCATGGTGGCGTGTTGTGTCGGCGCGTGTGGAGAGCTGACCGGCGATGGCCGCGGCGACAAGGTTTTCGGTATCGCTGGCCATGGCGCGCAGGCTGTCCTGGACCTTGCGCGTTGCCTGCAGTAACTGGCCGATTTCGTCATCACCGTGCATCTCGATGGTGCCGCCGAGATCGCCGTCGGCGAGCAGTTTTGATTGTTCGACGGTGTGGTTGAGGCTGCGCAGGATGCCGCGGAAGGTGACGAAGAACCAGACGAGCAGCAGCGTACCGAGGACGATCAGGACCAGGGAAAAGGTCAGTGCCCGGCTGGCACTGGCCTGCTGACGTTCAACCAGTGCGGCCAGGTCGCTGGCGCTGGTGTCTTCCGCTGTCTTGAGCAGATCGATCTTGGCTGTTGACGTGGTGAACCAGTGTCCGGGGTCGACCTCGAAGCCCCCTTGATCTGCCCGCGTCAGGGCGGTTGCCCGCATCGTCAGCACCTCATTGAAGGCAGGGCGTGCCGCCAGTTGCTCGTAAGCAGCCAGTACCGGGGCTGAAGCATAGGTGGGAAAGATGCGCAGGTAGGTGTCCTGATTGGCAATGATGGTGATCAGGCGCTGCCGCAGTTCCGCCGGGATCGGCTGGTTGGTGACGAAGATGTTGTTCAGCGTGGCCCGCTCCTGCCCGGCCTGTTCCTTGGCATTGAGGAGCATGACGTGCGCATTGATGGCCTGGTTGACTGCACTGTTGCTGCTCAGGGTGGTCATGTAGGCGATCAGGTCGAGCCAGGCAGCGATGGTCTGTGTGTAGTAAGTGAAGGAGTCGGCAGCGCTGAATGAAAAATCGTTGATCTTGCCGCGTGTTTCGGCAAGCCGCTTGCTGCGACTGTCGGCATTCTGCAGACGGTTGGTGAAGCTGGTGCCAAGGGACGTCAGGTCGGTGTCAGCAATGAGGGTGCCGAGTTGTTCGCTGGCCTGATCGCTCAAACTCCGTTGCTGCCGGATTTCGTCGTTGAAACGGGCGCCGCGGGAGGTGATGAAGCCGGCAGAGAGGCCGCGCTCCCGCTGCAGTTCATGGATGACCAGGCTGGCGCGGATGGCCATTTTTTCCAGCTGCGCAACCCGTTGCAGTTCTTGCAGGGCCTGCCATTTGTCAAACACCTGCACGCTGCCGAAGTAAATCAGCGTCAGGGCGAGCAGGCCCACGATCAAGGTGATTCGGGCGCGTATTGTTTTCAGCATGTTGGCTCCTCTCGGTGTTTTTGTGGCGTAACGCCTGTATGACTGCTTTTGTTGTTTGCTGCGCTACTCTGCAAGCACCGCTTGATTGCCAGCTTCCTCTGCTTGTGCGAGCACTGCGATTTCCTCGACGGAGAGGACGCGGGCGATGTTGAGGATGACG
>Ga0265294_10007467_pt1 | contig 12942 bp, 12 predicted proteins | sample MunlanPumphouse3_FD_192504 | JGI IMG/M metagenome (GOLD analysis project Ga0265294, IMG submission 192504) | Groundwater microbial communities from a municipal landfill in Southern Ontario, Canada - Pumphouse #3 | ecosystem: Environmental > Aquatic > Deep subsurface > Groundwater | place... | reverse complement strand
TTAAATAATTTAATTGGAACTTCAGTGTTTGCAATGCATTCAAGAAAGTATCTTTGAATATATATCCATAATTATATATTTTTTATACTAAATATATAATATTTTATAAAAATAGATTTTTTAAAATTTGTGTGGTATAATTGCATATATCAAGGAGAGTGAATTATATGTTTAGAGGGAAAATATTTTTAGTAATAACTGTAATAGCATGTTTGTTAACAACAATGTCAATAACTGCTAATGCAAATCTATTAGCTGAATGTAATATTTGTAAAGCTACAGGTTATTGTGATTTATGTAATGGAGAAAAAATAACTACATGTAATAATTGTAATGGAACGGGAATACGTAATTGTGATCAATGCCAAGAAACAGGAAGAGTTACTTGTCATATATGTAATGGTATAGGAATTAATCCAGAAAATACTGAAGAAAATTGTCCACAATGTGATGGTACAGGAAGAGAAATATGTAATAGTTGTAAAGGAAATATAACAATTGCTTGCAATAATTGTACAAATGGAAAAAATACTTGTAATAGATGTGAAGGAACTGGAATTTGTTCTAGCTGTAAAGGTACAGGATACAAAGATGGACAAAATAACGGTGTTACAAACGTTCCTAAAAATGGAGATACTGTACAATTATTAAGTGGTAAATCTATTAAATGGGGTGTAACTGAAGAGAATAATAATTTAGAAGAAAATAAGATAGTAGATAATAATAATCAACAAGGAAAACAAGACAAAGATAAACCTAATGAAAATAATAACAATGGAGTAAATATTCCAATAGCTGCTTTTGTATCTGTTAATGCAGAAAAAATAGGCGAAAAGTATATGGAAAAATATAATGCTCATACACAAGAACAATTAAATAAGATAACTAATGATGTAAAAGCTATTGTTGCAACTGCAAAAATAGATATTGCATCTGATGGTGTTCAAAATGTTGTTGAAAAAGTTTTAAAAGAGAATAAAATAGATAAGAATAAAGATGCAAAAATATGTACAATAAATTTTGAGGGTCATATGGAAATAGATTTTCCTGTTAGTGTAACTGTATATATAGATGATAATATTTATAATTCAGATGAAAAAGTATATGCATACCATATTATGAAAGATAACAAAATTGAAAATTTAGGAGAAGCTGAAAAAATATTAAACAATAATAAAGTTTTTGCAGTAACATTTGAAACAACAGGATTTTCAGATTTCTTTTTAAGCACAGAAAAATTAAATACAGAAGCTGATACTACAGATAATCCAGTAGATGATAATGCTACTATAGGTATAGATGAGGGAAATAATATTGTATCTGATACAGATGGTACTACTACTATGATATATTTAATTACTTCAATAATTGTATTAGGTATAATACTAGTTTTATTAGCAATGGTAATACATAGAAAATAATAAAAAGAAAAAAAAATACAAAAATAAAGAAAAGGACAAAGAAGTAATAACTATTGCATAGTTATTACTTCTTTTTGTATAAAATATAAAATAATATAAATATTTATTGATAGAAAAACAATAAAAAATTGTAGTATTAAAAAAAATTAAAATTATTTGTAAATATACATATATAAGCATTTGATATGAAAAACGATATAAAATTAAATATTTTTAAATTATCAATTGATAATTTAAAATGCTATGATATACTATCTATGGTGATAAATTGAAATACATGAAATAATTAAATTGCTGTACGAATCAGTTTCTAATCACACATACAATATGATATCAACAGTAAAAAATAGAAATTCAAGAAGAAAATATGGATTGACTACATTAGATATTGAAGAGTATTTAAAGAGTATTGGTATTGAAGATTATTTAAAAGGGCCTGAAGTTGATCGAGATGTGCCAGGAGATGAAGTTTTTATGTTTAAGAAAGAAATTATAGCGGGTGTTATTTTTTATATAAAAGTTAAAAAAGATAATTCTGTTGCTTATGATAGAATTAAAATTCTTTCTTGCCATGAAGATTATGATTAGGGGGTATTAATATGGAAAATTTAAAGATAAGAAAAATAGAAGTAGAAGTTAAGGGTCAAAAAATTATATTTGATGAATATTATAAAACAGATAAAGAAGGGAATGAAATCTTTGATAGAGATATAGAAATTGAAAATGATAAAAGACTATATGACATATATAAAAAGCAAAATAATTTATTAACAATATCTGAAATACAAAGTATTAGAACTAAATATGGTTTAAACCAAAAAGAGTATGCAGAAGCAATTGGTGTTGGTGAAATAACTGTTCATAGATTTGAAAATGGTTCAATACAAACTGAAGCTATTGATGCAATTATGAAATTATCTAATGACCCTTCTAATATGATGTTTTTAATAATGCAAAATAAAAAGAATTTAACTAAAGAGCTATATGAAAAAATATTATTAAAAATAGAAGAATTAAAAATATTGAAGAAACATGCATTAATTGAAATAGATAAAAACAATTTTAGTAAATTGAAATTTAATATGGCTGATGTAAACGTTGTAGCTAAAAATATTATAGATATGTATAATAAAAGAGTTGATAAATTAGTATTAGAATATGAATTTATTCCTGAATACATAACAAATTTAAAATTACAAAAACTTTTATATTATGTTCAATCATATTCTTTACTTCTTTTTAATAGAAGAGTTTTTAATGAAAAGATAACAGCATGGAGTTATGGACCTGTTGTTGAAAAAGTATATCAAGAGTATAAAGAAGGGCATGCGAATGAAATTACATTAAAAGATGAGAATGTTGAAGATATTTCTGAAGGATTAAGAAAAGTGGTAGAAATGGTAATTATAACATATGGAGGAATAGAAGCAACAGAATTAATAGATTTTACTCATGAAGAGGAACCTTGGAACAAAACAAAGATTAATTCTGAAATTAAAGTAGATTTAATAAAAGATTATTTTTCTAAGGTATATAACATATAAAAAAATAATAATATGGATAACTGTGGATAAAAGAGTGGGTAATTTTTGCAATTATTCTTTAAATAATTATTAAGAATAATGATATAATTAAGCAAAAAAGGAAGATTTATACAAAAATATTATAAAGATAGTTATTAGTAAGTTAATTGTAAGAAAGCTAGAAAAAATATTTATGAAAATTTAATGTTTAAATTATATAATTTTTTAAATAGGGAGGAAAGAATTTATGATAGTAGGTGATAAAACAATTGAAAAATTGCAAAAGTTAATAACCGAAGAAATAATTTATAGAAGCGGATCGGAATTAGTTAAATTTTTTAATGAACTTGGTTTTTCTGATTCATATGGTCAAGGTTTTCCTTCTAGGTGGAAATATGTGCAAGAAAGATTACAACAAATTAATAAAACACTAGAATTAGACAAGTGCATAAAAATGATTTTTTCTCCTATTAACTTTATAAATCAATTTGAAAGATTAGATTTATTAATTGATGAATTTAACAATTATCTAATGTTTGATAATTGGAAGGTTATAAGGGAAGGAAAAGAAATAACTCTTAAGAAAGTTGATTCGAATGAGTGGTTAGAAAAAAGCGATACAAAAAAAAGTGTTAATGAACAACAGTTTTTAGATTTAGAAATTAATTATGATATTTCAAAATTAGATTTAAATGAAAGTATAAAACTGATTTTATCTGAAAGAATTGCAGAAATTGAAAAATGCATAAAATATAATTTACCCTTATCTGCAATTTTCTTATGCGGAAGTTCATTAGAAGGAATTTTATTGGGAGTTGCTTTGAAAAAAAATGTTCAATTTAATAAGGCTATTTCTGCACCGATAGATTTAACGGGTAAAGTCAAAAAGTTCAATGATTGGAAATTAGTTAATTTAATCGACGTTAGTACAGAAATTGGGATACTAAAAAGTGATGTAAAAAAATTTAGTCATGTGTTAAGGGATTTTAGAAATTTTATTCATCCATATGAGCAATTATCAAATTCTTTTTCGCCTGATATAAATACTGCAAAAATCTGTTGTCAGGTTTTAAAAACTGCTATAGTTCAATTATCTAAAAACTGATATTTATTTAGATAAAATTTGAAAAATCTATATTAAATAAAAAAATGTGATTGATTAGGGAAAGGAAGATTTATACAAAATACTAAAGAAATATATAAAAATATCCATAAAATATGGATTTTAAGTTATTTCTTTGATATTATATATGCATTAAGAGTAAGAAAGATTAAAATTAAATAAACCAATTTTTCAAAAGTATGTTTAGTAGAATGATTATGTAAAGGAAAAACAAGTTGAGGGACTCTTACTGTGTAAAAGGGTAACTCACTTTTTGTAGGTTGTTTTTGGCTTAAGTAAATAGAAAAAGACAGTCATTTGATAGTTACGGAAGGGTGAAAATGTGAAAAATAGTTGATAATAATTTAATATACAAGAAAATGTAAAACCGATAGAAGTTTTATAAAGTATATGATATACTTCAAGTGAAAATGTAATACGAAAGAGAAAGGAAAACAAAAATGAGATTTATTGGAAATAAAGAAAAAATATTAAATGAAATTGATGAAATATTTAAGAAAAATAATCTTGAAAAGAAAGCAAAAACTTTATGTGATGCTTTTAGTGGAACTGCAACCGTTGGAGATTTCTTTAAGGATAGGTTTCAAGTGTTAGCAAATGATAATATGTATTTTTCATATGTTATGAGTCAAGGAAAGTTAAATATTCCTGATGGACAGTATAGTGGTCTTGAATTTGATCCATTTGAATATTTTAATAATACAACAGAAATATTGAAAGGTTTTGTTTATAAAAATTATTCATTAGGTGGCTCAAAGAGGATGTATTTTAGCAAAGAAAATGCAGGAAAGATTGATTTGATTAGATATACTGTGGAAGAATGGAAGGAACAGCAAAAAATAACAGATGAAGAATATTATTATTTGGTAGCATCTCTTTTAGAATCATTATCAAAAGTTGCTAATGTTGCTGGAGTATATGGTGCTTACTTAAAAAAATGGGATCCTAGAGCACTAAAACCAATGAAATTTATACCAGTATCAGTAAAGAATATTGATTCTAAAGGACATAATTATGTGCAAAACATGAATATTGAGGAATTTATTAATATAGCAAAGGGGGATATTTTATATCTTGACCCACCATATACAAAAAATCAGTATTCTGTACAATACCATTTATTGGAAACGATAGCTAAATACGATAATCCAATAATTACTGGAATAACGGGAGCAAGAGACACAAAAAAACAGACATCTGTGTTTTCAAAGAAAGGCGAGGTAAATATTGAATTTGAAAAAATAATATCAAAAGCAAATTTTAAATATATTATTATGAGTTATAGCTCTTCTGGGTTAATGAGCAAGGATTATATTGAAAATGTATTAAAAAGATATGGAAAAGAAGAAACATTTCAATTTAAAAAAATTTCATATAAAAAATATCTAAACTCGAAAGCAGATAAAGATGGGGAGCATTATGAATATTTATTCTATATAGAAAAAAAGGAAGATAAGGACATTAATTACTATTCTCCCCTAAATTACATGGGAGGAAAATCTGAAATGATGAAATTTATTAAAGAATATTCTCCTAAAAATATTAATAGAGTTATTGATTTATTCGCTGGTGGTTTTAATGTTGGAATTAATTATGATGTGGATGAAATTATATATAATGATTGTAATTATAAGGTAAAAGAATTAATACAAATGTTAAAATCAATAGATACATATGAAATGTATAATTATTTAGTTTCAATGATAAAAAAATATAAATTAGAAAAAGGAGCAAAAGGACCATATATTAAATTAAGAGAATTGTATAATAGACCCGAACCTCCAATTAGAGACCCCAAATTATTATATTTATTAATATTATATGGTTTTCAACAACAAATTAGATTTAATTCATCATTAGAATATAATAACCCTATTGGACAATCGGGATTCAACGATAAGATATTTGAAAAACTAGTATCCTTTTCTAGAAAATTAAAGGACGAAAATATAACATTTATGTCAGAAGATTTTGAAAAGTTAGAAAAATTTGCTAATTCTAAGACATTCTTTTATTGCGATCCACCATATTTAATAACATTGGGAAGTTATAATGATGGTAAAAGAGGTTTTAATGGTTGGAATGAAAAGGACGAAATTAGATTATTAGATTTCCTAAACAGAATAGACAGAAAAGGCGGAAAGTTTATGCTGTCAAATGTTTTACAACATAAAGAAAAAACAAATGAAATATTGAAATCATGGATAATTGAGAATAAATATAGCGTTATTGAATATGAAAAAAACTTCAAAAGAAATGAGATAATAGTAATAAATTATTAGGAGATGATGATATGATAAGAGTAATCTTACCTACGAATAATAAATGGCTAATGACATATTTTAATACAAAAGATGCATATATAAGTCACGATAATTCAAAATTAAACATAAAATTTTTAGAAAAAGTCATCAAAAAATCAATTGGTAATATATCTAAATATAAAATCGATTTTGAAGATAGAAAGAACGGTCAGTATTTTATAATTGAAGATGTGAATGAAATTAAATGGGTATTGATGAGTGCCGATTATACTATTAATGATGGAGATGGTGGCTCAACTAATGCTTATTTTGTACAAGCTATTCCTATGGCAATGAGAGCAATGTATGAATATGAGACAAATAAAATGAAAAAATTAGAATTATATCTAAATGGAGCATCTCATAATCGTGTAACAACAAAAACTCAAGAGATGTATTATAGGATGGCATATACGATTGGTATTAATATTTTAAATAAAGAAGAATTGTTTAAATCTGAAACTAATATTCAAGATAACATTCAAAAAGAAATAAAAAGTGTTGAGGAATGGATAAATATTCGCTCGGTTTCTCAAGAAAGAAATAATAGTAATAAATCTTCATATCTTATTGAGGACGAAAAATCATATATATTTTACGGAAAGACTTTTGGGGCTAATGGTAGGGAATCAATTTTTATTTTATATTTATTGGCTAAATTAGCTAAAAATGAGAATAAAAAAATATATCTGTATGAGGTTAATGATAACGGATCTTCAGCTATAGAATCTTCAATGAGAGATGAAGATAAACGATTCAAAAAAATGTTAGAACATATGGGGATAATATATTATATTGATTCAGTTGATTATGTAGAAAATGATAATCAAGAAAAAATATTAAATGAAAAAGATAAAGATGCAAGGCACCAGGCTGAATTTATGAGAAATTTAATAATTAAATTTAATGCAGAAAGAGATGAAAATGGTAGAATTATAACTAATAGAAAAGGAAATCCAATAATTAAAGAGGCATTGAAAAAATGCTATTTGTGTGATTGTAATATTCAAAAAACTATAATTGCCTCGCATATTCAAAGAGTTACAGATATAAATAAATTGAACATATCTTTTGAAGAAAAAAGAAAAAAAGCAACTGATGCTGATAATGGATTTTGGCTATGTGCTAATCATGATAAAATGTTTGAATATGGAATTATTATTTTTGATGAAAAAACAGGATTATTAAAGATGAATTTAGATAATTTAAATCAAGAACAAATAAATTATATCGAGAATGTAACTAAAAATACAAAAGTTAGTATGGTACATTTTACTAAACAGCTAAAAGAATATTTAAAAATACATAATGATAGAATTAAAATGGAAAACAATAATTATATAATAAATTATTCAATTATTGAAAAAAAGAGTAACTTATTAGAAATAGCAGAAGAAAAAATAGAATATACTGTAAAGGAGGTATAAAGGTTGAGAGGCAAACGAGGTGTAATATATATTTTAACTAATCCATCTTTTCTAGAATATGTGAAAATTGGATATTCAGATGATGTAAAAAAAGGTTAGCACAACTTAATAGAAGTGAATGTACGCCATTTGCTTTTAGAGTGTATGCAGTTTATGAAGTTGATTCAAGATTATCAGATAAAAAGGTACATGGAATTATTGATAAATTAAATCTTAATTTGCGTTCAATAGAAACAGTTGAAGGTAAAACAAGAGTAAGAGAATTTTATGCTATGGATGCAGAAGATGCATATTCGATACTTGAAGCTATTGCAGAAATAAATGGTCGTGCAGATAATCTTCATAAGATAGAATTAAATGAAGAAGAAAAAGAAGCTGAAGAAATGGCAGAAAATATTGAAACAGAGATAATAGAAAAAAGAGGAAACTTTTTATTTTCAAAATGTGATATACCAATTGGTGCGAAATTGCATTATATAAAAGATCTAGATATAACATGTACTGTTGTAGATGATAGAAAAATTAATTATAAACATGAAATAATGTACTTAACGGGAATGGCAAAAATACTTTTAGGTTTAAAAAAGAGGTGTATGTGGTCCAAGGTATTTTACTTATAAAGGGAAAATATTAAGTGATATAAGAAATAAAAAAGAAAATAAATAAAAAAATATATATTTATTATTCTATTTATAGTCATAAGAGGTACATATGAAATATTAAGTTGAAATAAAGAAACTTTATCAAGAATAGTAGATATAGAAGTGGAGAATAAAGAGGAAGCTTAAAATAAAGGATGCATATTATAATGAGAAAATTGTACTTGGATTGGAAGATTATATAGATGCTGAGATTGAGATAATAGAAAGTTAATATATTTACAAAAGAAAAGCAAAGTAATGATGTAGTGTCACAATTACAGAAGTATTTTGTTTTTTTATTAAAGGTATCTTAAAGCGAAAGAATAACATTCAAAATAATTATTATGGATATATTCTTATTTAAAAGGAGAAAAAATGTTAAGAAAAATGATTCAAAAAAATTTATTGAATAATTCGATAAATGCATATTTCACAGCTATAGAGATACACAATAAGCCTAGAATAGAATATAGATACGAAACAACAAGTATATTGATGATAAATGCATGGGAACTAATTTTAAAAGCATTTGTAAGAAAGTATGTAAAAAAAAGAAATATATTTATACAAAAGGGAAAAAACGGAAAAGAAACTTTACCATTAAAAATTATTGTTTCATATTGTACAGAATATTTGAATAGCATTGATGACAAAAATTTTTTTAGAGCAACAGCGGAAAACATATTAAAAGTTGAGGAATATAGAGATAATTCGATACACTTTTATAATGAAAAGATTAATCCAATCATTTTTTCATTGATTTCTAAAAGTGCATATGATTATGTTAAATTTGTAAAAATTTATTTTAATAAAGACATAATTGATGATGAGAGAATGTATATAATGCCAATTGGGTTTAAATTGCCTTTTGATCCAGTAAAATTTTTTACAGATGAGTATGCCGAATTAACAAATTCAAAAGAATGTAAAGAGTTTATTCAGGATACTGTAAAATGTATTGAGAAATTAAAGAAAAAAGGGATTGAAGAATCAATTGTAGTTGGATTTGATATCAAGATTGATAGTGTAAAAAATATAAATAATAGTGATTTTTTAATTTCAATTGATAATGAAAGAGGAAAAAAAGTAAGTATTACGCAAAGAAAAAAAGTCGTTTTATCTAATGATAAAGGAGCACAACCTGTTTATATCTCGCCAAATGAATTTTATGAAAAGTATTCATATACATATACTACAATAGTGAAAAAATATAAAGAAAGTCATAATGATTTTAAGGCTGATGCAAAATTTAGTGCTATAATTAAAAAAGCTAAAAAAGATCCAGTTTATGCAGCAACACTTGGAAAACATCCTGAGAGCAAATCAAAATCGGAACCAAGTTATGCCTATTCAGAAAAAATATTTGAATTACTTGATAAAGAATATAATCATTAAATAAAGTTATTTTACAATTTTAATTGCATTTCTGTTAAATATATTGTATATTAAAATAACGGAGGGATATATATGGAGATATTAATAGGAATAATTGTTGTTGCAATAGTAATATATATTTTGTATAAAAAATATGTAGATAATGGAGTTGAGGTTCAAAGTAAGGATAAAGGTTATGATATGAATAATCCTCCATTTAAAATGGCTTTTTCTATTTTAACAAAAACTGAGTTAAAATTTTATTCTGAATTGAAAAGAAAAATAGATTTAGATAAATATGTTATTTGCCCTAAAGTAAGAGTATGGGATGTTTTATGGGTTAAAACGTACGCTAATAATAAAAGGACATTTATAAATAAGATCAATAAAAAGCATTTTGATTTTGTAATTTGTGATATTAAAGATTTTAAACCATTATGTGCTATTGAATTGGATGATAAAACACATCAACAAGAAGATAGAATAGAAAGAGATAATTTTATTGATGAATTATTTAGAAACTTAAAATTTGATGTTATACATGTAAAAGTTCAAAATACATATGATGATGAAATAGAAAATATTATAGAATTAGTTTCTCATATTAGCCTAAAAGATAATTCAGTATATGAGGAATAAGCATTATACAAAATAAAGGGAAATTAATTATGGATGCATTATTTAAAAGTAGTATGAAATTTACATATGGGGAGTATAAAAAATTTACAAATGCAGTAATAATGTTAAAGACTATTATTGCAGTATTGTTATTAGAATTAATATTATTAACAATAGCATATATATTTCTAAATTATTATGTTTTAATTATTGCAGTTGTATTTCCAATAATAATTGCTATTATACAAAATATTAATATTAAAATAGTATATAATTCAAATAAGATTATGCAAGATATAGATGTTGAGTATGAATTTTATGAAGAATATTTTCATGTTAAACAACCAATTGGAGAAGCTAAAATTGAATATAAAATGTTAAGCAAAATAATAGAAACAAAAACAAATTTCTATTTAATGATTGCAAACAATCAAGGATATATGTTATTAAAAGCGAATATGTCTAATGAACTTATTAGTTTTATACGAGATAAATCCAAAGCCATGGTAATAATATATAATTAGTATTAATATGAATTCTCTATGTAGAATTCGTATTTTTTATTTTATATTTGCAATTAACTTGACACTATCAATTGATAGTGATATAATTGTTGCATAAATATAAAAAAGGAGAATACATGAATTCACACATTGAATCCAAAGAGAATGTCGAAATGTTTTTAGACAATTTAAAAATTATATTAAAAGATTCTAATTTTAATATCGTAAAAAATTTAATTTTGAATACATCTCCTAAAAATATGCAAACACTTTTAGATCTAGATTATAATAGAGAAGACATAAAAGATAAATTAAAATTATTGAATGTTAGTGATTATTATGAGACTGTACCAGATAATAAATATCCCGATAAGCCTGATTTTTATGTATTTTTTATTATAATAAAAAAACGAGAAATATATATTAAAGTTAGTATACGAGGATATAAGAATCATGTATTATGTATGTCATTTCATTATGCAGAATTTTCGCATAAGGCATTACCATATATGAATTAATTATTGGGGGAGGAATATTATGAATATTAAAAAAGTAAATTTAGAATGCCCTTATTGTGGAAAAGACAATAATGTATATTTAAATGTTAAAAAAGTTATTAATAATATAAAAAATCAAAAAGTTGAATGTGAAAATAATGCATATTTTTGTAAATCTTGTGAAGAAGAATTTGTGGATGGTGAATTATTAAATCAAAATTTATTAAAAATAAAAGATAAATATAGAAAAAATAATCAATTGTTAACTTCTAAAGAAATAGCTTTGATTAGAAGTCAATATAGTTTATCACAAGCGGATTTTTCATTATTGTTGGGTTGGGGAGAAGTAACAATAACTAGATATGAGAGTAAAACGATACAAGATCAGACTTATGATATGATATTAAGAATGGCAAAAGAAAATCCATATTTTGTTTTGCAAATGTTAGAAAAAAATAAAAATGTTTTTACAATAGAAAAATATAATAGAATAAAAGATAGTATTATAAATGTAATATATATGAGTGGAGAAGATTATTTAATAAAAGAAAAGTTATTAGAACAATATTCGGTATATTTAGAACCTTCTGATAAAAATGGATATACTGTATTAGATTTCGAAAAACTAAATAATATCGTTGGAATTATTGCTAAAAAAGTTGGCTTATTACATAAAGTAATATTTATGAAGATGCTATGGTATATTGACCAATTATCATATAAGAATTATGGTAAATCTGTTACTGGGTTAGTATATAGGCATGAAGGAATGGGAGCATTACCAATTGCTAATGAATCAATAATTCAATTACCTTCTTTATTAACAACTATTAAATATTCAGATAATGAAAAGTTTTGTTATAATATAATTGCAAATTCTAATTTTAAACCTAAATCAATATCACCTAAATTAGAAGGTGTTATAGATGCTGTTATAGATAAGTTTGGTTCAAAAAATACACAATATGTAATTAATTATATGCATAAAGAAAATGCATATAAAAATACAAAAGAGCATGAAATAATTCCTTTTATTGAGGAATATAAGATTAATAATATATAATTAGTATTTAATATGAATTCTCTATGTAGAATTCATATATTTTTTGCATATTTTTATTGCTAAATAGTATAAAGTAATATAATATATGTATATATGGTATATTATGTTTAAAAGCAATTGTGTGAATGAGTAAGATATGGAGAAAGAAATGAATATTAAAGAATATGGTTTTAAAGACCAATTAATGGAGAACAAAAAAGAAGGAATACCTGCAAGAATAATTACAACATATAGAGAAAGATATGAAATAGTATGTGATAAAGGAACTGGTTTTGCAAGATTAAAAGCAGGTAGTTATTACGATAACCCTAATTCTATTTATCCTACAATAGGAGATTTTGTTTTAATAGAATGGAATGATACAGGAGATAGTAGAATACTTGAAACATTGCCAAGAAGAAGTTCATTTTTAAGATCAGAATCATCTGGAGATAGAAGATTTGATTTAC
>Ga0265294_10007466_pt1 | contig 12944 bp, 11 predicted proteins | sample MunlanPumphouse3_FD_192504 | JGI IMG/M metagenome (GOLD analysis project Ga0265294, IMG submission 192504) | Groundwater microbial communities from a municipal landfill in Southern Ontario, Canada - Pumphouse #3 | ecosystem: Environmental > Aquatic > Deep subsurface > Groundwater | place... | reverse complement strand
AAAGATATCCAGAGGCTGGAAAAGTTCATGCAGGGCAAGCCTATTTCCGAACAGGAGATTGGAAAACAGCTCCTTATGGAAACCGTGGCTTATGCAGAGTCAAACCAGTGCCGCAGAAAGATACTGCTCAACTACTTCGGCGAAGATTACGAAAAAGACAACTGCGGCTGCTGCGACAATTGCCTGTATCCCAAAAAACAGTTTGACGGACAGGAAGATATGCTTACGGTTATTGAGCTTATCCTCTCTCTGAAAGAGGAGTTTAAGGCCGAATATCTCGCAAGTATTATTGCCGGAGTTTCCAATTCCATCATTAAATCTTACAACCACCATAAGCACGAGTTGTTCGGCATCGGACGCTCCAAGGGAGTGCGCTTCTGGGCGGCAGTCATCAGGCAGGGCCTCATTTTGCACCTCCTTGATAAAGATATTGAGCGTTACGGCCTGATCTCCGTGACTAAGGAAGGAGAGGACTTCTATGAGCACCCGCACGAACTGATGCTTACGGAAGATAGAGAATTTTCTGAAGGAGAAGATGATGATGACGATGAAACCGCAGTCATCGGCAACACCAAGCACAATATGGGCGGAGGCGGCGGAGACCCCGATCTGCTCTCAATGCTGAAGGACGTCAGGAGAGACCTCTCCAAGAAGCTTGAACTGCCGAGTTGGGTAATCTTCAACGATCCGTCTCTCGAAGATATGTCCATCCACTACCCTGTTACCCTTGAAGAGTTAAAGAATTGTCAGGGTGTGGGCGAAGGCAAGTCCAAAAAGTTCGGACAGCCGTTTATAGAATTAATTGCCAAGTACGTAGAGGAGAACGACATTATTCGTCCGGATGATTTTATAGTAAAGTCTGTGGTCAATAAGTCAGCCAACAAGGTTTACATTATACAGAGTATTGACCGCAAACTGCCGCTGGAAGACATTGCACAGACGCGAGATATGGATTTGGAAGATCTCCTCGACGAGATTGAGACTATTGTAAATTCGGGCACCAAACTTAATATCGACTATTACATACGTCAGACCATAGACGATGACAAGATCGACGATATCTATAATTATTTTAAGGAAGAAGCAGCTTCCGACTCACTGAAAGATGCTCTAAAAGAATTGGGTCCGAATTATGAGGAAGAAGAGGTAAGGCTTGTAAGGATCAAATTCCTGTCTGAGTTGGGCAACTAAGCCATTGTATCGTATTGTCTCTACCCCAATAGGTCATTTGCCTCTTGGCATAGTGGCGTGTATTGCGTTTTATCAGATTTATCGCCTCCTCTCGGGAAACAACACCGTCAAAATATTCAAACATCTCCCTGTATCCCACGGTTTTAAGAGCGGGCATCTCTCTATATTGAACCAGACTGCGCACCTCATCCTCCAAACCGGCCTCAATCATCAAGTCCACTCTCTTATTAATCCGTTCATAAAGTTCATCCCTGTCGCGAGTCAGACCTGTTTTTTCAATTTCAAACCCTCTCTGCTTGGCAGGATTCGTCTTGTATGAAGAGAATTTGTGCCCCGTAGCGATAGTCACCTCAAGTGCCCTGACTACCCTTTGGCGATTGGCTATATCCACAGAGTAGTATGTTTCAGGATCCACCTTGAGGAGTTCGGCTTGAAGTGACTCGATACCCTCTTTATCCAGCCTTTCCATAAGTTGAGATCTGATGGTTTGGTCCGCCTCCGGGAAATCATCCAGTCCATTGCAAAGCGCATCAATATAAAGGCCTGATCCTCCCGCCATCACGATCGTATCATGACTCCTGAACAACTCTTCGAGCAGAGCGAGAGCCTCTATTTCATATTTTCCTGCAGTATAATACTGTGCAACAGTATGAGAATGAATAAAATAGTGCTTCACCTTCAAGAGCTGCTCCTCCGAAGGGACAGCCGTCCCGATGGACATCTCTTTGAAAATTTGCCTCGAATCACAGGAGACAACGGGAGAGCCGTACTTAAGCGCAAGGTTTATAGCATAATCACTCTTGCCGACAGCAGTCGGGCCAAGTACGATAATCAGCTTTTTCGCGCAAGCGTTACTCATTATCTTCTCCGGATTCGTCAGTATAGATCTGATCCTCCTCTACTATCGGCTCATGTGCCTCTCCATATTCGTCGATATCTTCATATCTCTTTGAAAACTGATCCGGATTACGTCCCTTCTCGGAAATCATACATGGATAAGAAATCTTGTTTGAAAACTCTCCTTCTCCTTCGTAGAGAAATCTGATATACCGCTCTTCTCTCAAGTCAAATACATAGTGAAATTCAACTTCCCCCTTGCGAATCATCTTCTCAAACGAAACCGCATCAATGGCACCGTCTCCCATATCAAACAGGCCGTACTCGCTGCACAATACCCCTTTCTTATCATATCCGCGGAATAGAACCATCTGATCCGGAGCAAAGCCCAAATCGTTCAGAATAAATGCATTGAATGAAAATAAAGTCATCTCGGACTTTACTTCATATACCCTGAAAAAGACTTTGCTTTCGGGAATGAGTGCTCTGTAAGTATAAATCATGACTACTTATGTTTAATAGTTGCAAATTTACTTAAATTGGAGTACTTTTACAACTCGAAATGGAATCGAATTCAAAACTTTCTGCTTCGGATTGCTACAAAAGCATTGCCTCACTATCGACCGGGGTCTATAAGGACAACGGGAGTAAGTTCCTCGCTTTTGCATATCCGGCTGAAACAGAGCAGCAAGTAAAGCAAATAATTTCGGACATAAAGAAAGAATATTTTGATGCAAGGCATCACTGTTATGCTTACAGACTCGGATACCGGGGGGATCTGTGGAGAGCAAATGATGACGGGGAGCCTTCCTCAACGGCGGGAAAACCGATATACGGGCAAATCCTCTCCAACAATCTGAGCGATGTATTGATTGTTGTAGTCAGGTACTTCGGAGGCATCAAACTTGGAGTACCGGGGCTGATTAAAGCCTACAAAACAGCCACGAGCGATGCTATTGCAAATGCTCAAATCATTGAAAAGATCGCCGGAGAGTACTTTACGCTGACATTTGACTACCTTCAGATGAACGACGTGATGAAAGCCCTTAAGGAGCTGAATATAACCCCTATATCCCAGAATTTCAACCTGAGCTGCACGATGGATGTACGGGTACGGCTGACACAGATCGAACTATTTCACGAACAATTAAAAAACATACAAATATGCCAAAAAGCTTGATTTCAATTCACGACTTCTCAAAAGAGGAGATCCTGCACATCCTTGATGTTGCAGCTGAGTTTGAAAAAGACAAATCTCAAAACATTCTGAATGGCAAGATAGTAGCATGCATCTTTTTTGAGCCTTCTACCCGTACGAGACTAAGTTTTGAAACGGCCGCCAACAGGCTGGGAGCCAGAGTAATCGGCTTTTCCGACACGGGTAATACAAGTATCGCTAAGGGAGAGACACTCAAAGATACCGTTAAAATGGTCTCCAACTACGCTGATATCATTGTGATGCGACACCCTCTGGAGGGGTCTGCAAGGTACGCTTCGGAAGTGGCCAATGTTCCCGTCATAAATGCCGGCGACGGAGCTAACCAGCACCCTTCTCAGACTCTGCTCGATCTGTACTCTGTACGACAAACTCAAAATAGACTCAATGACCTTACTATCAATATGGTAGGTGATCTAAAATATGGACGTACAGTCCATTCGCTACTTCAGGCAATGTCCCATTTTGCGCCACACTTTGTCTTCACTGCGCCTAACGAACTGATGATGCCGGATGAATACAAGACATTTCTGAAAGATAGAAAAATACCATATTTGGAAACCACACAACTAATTGAGCACCTTAATGATACAGATATTCTCTATATGACCAGAGTGCAGCAGGAAAGATTTAGTGATCCGATTGATTATGAGAAAGTCAAGAATATCTACAGACTGGATGCCGGGATGCTCGGCAATGTGAGGAAGAACATGAAGATCCTGCATCCACTGCCACGTATCAACGAGATTGCCGCCAATGTGGACAATACACCTTATGCATACTACTTCAAGCAGGCTGAAAACGGAATGTACGTAAGAATGGCAATCATAGCCTATTTACTCGGATATAAATAAATTGGAGGGACATCATCATGACAATGGAGGACAAACAACTTAAAGTAACGGCAATTAAAAACGGAACGGTACTCGATCACATCCCGGCCGAAAATCTTTTTAAAGTAATTGACATTCTGCATCTTACACAGGCAGGAAACCAGATTACCATCGGAAGTAATCTGGACAGCAAAAGTCTCGGCAAAAAAGGAATCATCAAGATATCCGAAAGATTTTTTGAAGATGAAGAGATTAACAGAATAGCTCTTGTAGCACCTCAGGCCACTATCAACATTATCAAAGACTTCAATGTCGTTGAGAAAAAGATAATCTCTATCCCGGAGAGTGTCATCGGCATCGCCAAATGCATGAATCCCATGTGTGTTACCAATCACGAAAACATTGAGACCAGATTTTCTACTATTGTAAAGGGAAAGGAAATATCTCTACTATGCCATTACTGTGAAAAAGTCACTGATTCTAAGAACTTAATAATTAAAAGCGATAAGTAGTTTTTTAATTTCGGATTGAAAGAAAAAAGATTATCTTTGTCGAATTATTTAAACGAAAAAAGATATAGAAATATGAAAAAAGCTTACAATTTTAATGCGGGCCCTTGCGTACTGCCAAAGCCTGCTATTGATGCTGCTATCGCTGCATTACAGGACTTCAAAGGGACAGGTATGTCTGTTATCGAAGTTTCTCACCGTTCAAAAGAGTGGGAAGAGGTAATGGAAGAGTGCCGCAATCTTTGGAAAGAGCTACTTAACATCCCTGACAATTACGAAGTTATCTTCTTAGGTGGTGGTGCTTCTCTCCAGTTCCTGTATGTTGCTATGAACCTTCTTGAAAATAAGGCCGGCTACCTCGAAACAGGTGTTTGGGCTAAAAAGGCTTTGAAAGAGGCAAAAGGCATCGGAAACGCTGTCTGCATCGCATCTTCAGCCGACAAGACTTACAGCTACATTCCTAAAGGTTATGAGATCCCTACGGATTTGGATTACTTCCATATCACTACCAACAACACTATTTACGGAACAGAGATTAAAGAGGATATGGATTGCCCTGTCAAATTGGTCGCAGATATGTCTTCAGATATCATGAGCCGTCCCGTAGATGTCAGCAAGTATGCTCTTATCTATGGTGGAGCACAAAAGAATGTGGGCCCTGCCGGTGTGATCTTCGCTATTATCCGCAAGGATATTCTTGGCAAGGTTACACGTTACCTTCCTACAATGCTTGACTACAGAACTCACATAGAAAATGAGTCAATGTTCAATACTCCTCCGGTATTCTCCATCTTTGTTATGACCGAAACCTTGAAATGGGTTAAGAATATGGGCGGACTGAAAGAAATCAACAAGAGAAACGTTGCCAAAGCCAAACTTTTGTATGACGAGATTGACCGTAATCCACTGTTCGTCGGAACAGCTGCCAAAGAAGACCGTTCTATTATGAATGTATGCTTCGTACCGGCACCCGGTCACGAAGATATCCAGGATGCTTTCATGGCATTTGCCAAAGAGAGAGGAATGGTAGGTATCAAAGGTCACCGTTCAGTCGGCGGCTTCCGTGCTTCTATCTACAACGCATGCCCTATCGAAAGTGTTCAGGCATTGGTTGACTGTATGAGAGATTTTGAAAAACTTCAAAAATAGTAAATCATGAAAGTATTAGTAGCAACCGAAAAACCGTTTGCAAAAGCTGCAGTTGACGGTATCAGAAATATAGTTGAGGGAGCAGGCCACACTTTGGCTCTGCTTGAAAAATATACGGCAGTTGATGACTTGTATGCAGCCGTAGCTGACGCTGATGCGCTTATCGTACGTTCAGATAAAGTGACAAAAGAGGTAATCGCCCGTGCAAAAAATCTTAAAATAGTCGTTCGCGCAGGTGCAGGCTTTGATAATCTTGACCTTGCTGCCTGCTCTGAAAAAGAGATTGTAGCGATGAACACTCCGGGACAAAACTCAAATGCAGTCGCAGAGTTGGCCATCGGAATGATGATCTATATGTCACGCAACAATTTCACTCCGGGCACCGGAAGTGAGCTGAAAGGCAAGACTCTCGGCATTCAGGCCTACGGCAACGTAGGTCGCCTTGTTGCAAAGATAGCAAAAGGCTTTGGGATGCATATCATGGCTTTTGACCCGTTTGTCAGTGCCGAGGTTATCTCAAAGGATGGGGTAACTGTCGCTGCTTCTCTTGACGAGTTGTACACAAAGTCTAACTTCGTATCACTTCATATTCCTGCAACGGAACAGACTAAAAAGTCTATCGGTTACAACCTCATTTCCAAAATGCCTAAGGGCGGATGTCTTGTAAACACTGCACGCAAAGAGGTTATCAACGAAGAGGAGTTGGTTAAAGTTCTTACAGAGAGAGAGGATCTTAAATATGTATCCGATATCGCTCCGGACTGCATCGCAGAGTTGAATGAGAAGTTTGGAAAGAGAGTATTCGCAACCGCCAAAAAGATGGGGGCTGAGACTGCTGAAGCCAATATAAACGCAGGACTTGCCGCAGCAAATCAGATTTGCAAGTTCTTTGCTACCGGAGACAGGACTTTCCAGTTAAATAAATAATACTCTGAAGTCATGGTAAAAGTAAAACCTTTTGCAGCTATTCGTCCTCCAAAAGCACTTGTAAAGGAGGTTGCCTCACGGCCTTATGATGTCCTCAGCTCTGCAGAAGCACAGGCTGAAGCAGGAGAGAAGTCTCTCCTTCATATCATTAAGCCCGAAATAGACTTTCATCCTATCGCTGACGAACATTCTCAGGCAGTGTATGACAAAGCTGTTGAAAATCTCAAGAAGTGGATTAGTAAAGGATGGCTGGTTCAGGATCCTAAGGAGTGCTACTATGTCTATGCTCAGACTATGGATGGCCGTACTCAATATGGCATAGTTCTGTGTGCCAATGTGGAAGATTATTTGACAGGCAAGATTAAGAAGCACGAACTGACCCGTAAGGATAAGGAAGAAGACCGTATGATTCACGTTCGCATCCAGAATGCCAATGTTGAGCCGGTATTCTTTGCATATCCCGACAATTCAGAGATCAATGCAATTGTTGCCAAATACGCCGCTAAGACTCCTGAATATGACTTTGTGGCCGAGGATGGTTTTGGACATCATTTCTGGATTATCGACAACGAGTCGGACATTAAGCGCATTACCGAGATATTCTCTACTATTCCCGCATTTTATGTTGCTGACGGACACCACCGCACAGCCGCAGCTGCATTAGTTGGAGAAGAGAAGCGCAAGCAAAATCCTCATCACACCGGTAATGAAGAGTACAACTACTTTATGTCTGTCGTCTTCCCTGCAAGTCAGCTGAGAATCATTGACTACAACCGTGTGGTTAAAGATCTTAACGGCATGAGTGCCAAAGAATTTATTGATGCTCTACAAAAAGATTTTGTAGTGGAGTGTCGATGCGACTGTACGCTTGACGGGGGCAAATGCGAATGTGAACTTCCTTGTCACTGCACCTCTTCAGTACCTTACAAGCCTGCCGGACTGCACAATTTCTCAATGTATCTCGAAGGTGTATGGTACTCGCTGACAGCAAAACCGGACAAGTATAATGACAACGACCCTATCGGCATACTCGACGTAACTATACTTTCAAACCTTGTTTTGGACAAGCTCCTTGATATCAAAGATCTTCGTACATCAAAGAGAGTTGATTTCGTAGGTGGTATCCGCGGTCTTGAAGAGTTGAAAAAAAGAGTTGATTCGGGAGATATGGCAGCAGCGTTTGCGCTCTATCCTGTATCAATGCAGCAACTTATCAACATTGCCGATACCGGTAATATTATGCCGCCTAAGACCACATGGTTTGAGCCTAAGTTGCGCAGTGGCTTGGCTATACACAAGTTGGAAAGATAATCTTTGCAGATATATCATTTATCCCTGAACCAATATCACGAGTTCAGGGATTTTTTTTCACTATTTTTAATATTATTTCCTAATTTTGAAAGATTTATTATCATAAACTTAATTCAATATGACTACTACTAAAAAACAGAACTTTGCGCTTCCTATTGCCATAATGTTCGCACTGTTCTTTATGATCTCGTTCGTAACAGGCCTACAAAACCCATTCGGAGTAATTGTTAAAGCTCAATTTAACGCAAGTAACTTCCTTTCTCAACTTGGAAACCTCGCCAACTTTATTGCTTACGCCTGTATGGGTATTCCTGCAGGTATCATGCTTAAACGCTTGGGGTACAAAAAAACGGCTCTATGGGCAGTCGTTGTAGGCTTTGTGGGTGTTGGAATTACTTTCCTGTCCGGAGTTGCCGAAAGTTTCGGAGTATATCTTACAGGTGCTTTTGTTTCAGGCTTCTCAATGTGTATGCTTAACACTGTCGTTAACCCTCTGCTGAATTGCCTCGGTAAAAACGAAAAACAAGGCAATCAACTCATTCAATTCGGTGGAGCATGTAACTCTATCGGAGCCACCATAGTTCCCGTACTGGTAGGTTATCTGATGGGATCAAATGAAAGCGCACGTAAGATTGCTGACGCAAATCCTGCACTTTTCATCGCTATGGGCATCTTCGTATTGGCATTCATAGTATTGTCTCTCACCAACATTCCTGAGCCACACCTTGCAAAGGAGAGCGGCAATGCATCGAAAAAGGATACGCACAGTGCATGGTCATTCCGTCACTTTATTTTCGGTATCATCACTATCTTCATCTATGTAGGAGTTGAAGTCGGGATTCCTAATATTGCCAATTTGTATATGACCCAAGGTCTTAAAATTGATGCAGCTATCGCAGGTACTCTTTGCGGTACATACTGGTTTCTGATGTTCATCGGCCGTCTTATTGGTGGTCTTGTCGGCGGTAAAGTATCAAGTAAAGTAATGCTCACCTTCACAACAGCCGTGGGGGCCGTTTTCGTATTTCTTGCAATGTTTATAAATCCTGAGTCCACTGTACACATGCCGGTATTCAATGCTAATTTGTCCTTCGGACTACAGTTGGTTCCTACCCGGATCATGTTTCTTGTTCTCTGCGGGCTTTGCACATCAGTCATGTGGGGCAGCATCTTCAATCTTGCCACTTCAGGCCTCGGTAAATATACCGAAATGGCTTCCGGTATCTTCATGATGATGGTTTGCGGCGGCGGCGTTCTTCCTGCTATCCAGGGTGCAATTGCCGACTCTGCAGGCTACCTCAACAGCTACTGGCTGATATTCGGAGGAATGATATTAATGTTCCTGTATGCCGTAGTCGGCTCAAAGAATGTGAATAAAGATATTGTAACTGAATAATTATAATTGCTATGGAAAAAGAATATGTTGTCGGTATCGACATCGGCGGGCAGTCTGCAAAAATAGGACTGGTAAACAGAAGGGGTGAGATTATAGCCAGAAAGACTATGGATACCACCAAGTATGGTACGAATGACGAGAACATCTTTATGAATGACCTGTGTGAAGCCATTTCTGCAATGATTCAGGGGGCCAAGACCAGAGAGGGAGAGGCTATCACGATGGAGAGCGTTAACGGAATAGGTATCGGTGCCCCTAACGGCAACTTCAAGGGTATCATCGAAGATGCTGCCAATCTGCCATGGGCAAAAGGAAAGACTATTGCTCTTGCCGAGTATATCTCGATGAGAATGAACATTAAGAAGGTTATGGTCGACAATGATGCCAACAATGCCGCCATCGGAGAGATGATATACGGTAATGCCAAAGGAATGAAAGATTTTATCGAAATTACTTTAGGTACAGGAGTAGGCAGTGGGATTATTATCAATGGTGAACTTGTACATGGTGCAGACGGCTTTGCAGGTGAACTGGGGCATGTCTGTGCAGTAAGGCACAACGGCAGACAGTGCAACTGCGGCAAGACCGGATGTCTTGAGGCTTACACCTCAGCTATCGGAGTGGCCCGTACTGCACGTGAATGGCTTGACATTGACAAAAGCATTGAAACCCCACTTCGTTCTCTCGAGATTATCACATCAAAAGATGTCGGCGAAGCAGCTAAAGCCGGAGACTTATTTTCCAAAAGAGTCCTGGAGTTTACCGGAGAAATGCTTGGCAGTCTGTTTGCAGACTTTGTCTCTTTCAGCGCACCTGAAGCCATTATCCTATTCGGAGGCTTAGCCAAATCATGGGACTTTATCGCAGAGCCTATTAAGAGAGCCATGGAGTCGAATCTTCTCTCATACTGGAAAGGCAAGGTTAAGATCCTTCCTTCCGGCCTGCCTGATTCGGACGCAGCCATTCTTGGGGCAAGTGCCCTTGCGTGGTAGTGTATCCCTTTTTATGTTGTCTGTATGACAGATATTTTTAACATAGACCCGTCAATATTTGCGTTTCCCGTAAACGTGTTGGCGGGTCTTGTTATTTTATTTATTGCATGGGTGGCACCGCTCCACACGATGAAACATTCAATCATCGCCACTTTACTGTTAATTATCGCCTCTATCGTGCTCGGCCTGGCCCCTGCTTCATGGCATTTCGCCACATCATGGGTTTTCATAGCAGTTATTCTATGGTTTCTGATTGTTTTGGCCTCAGCTACATTAAAGAGACTCTCTGCCATGCGCGGCAATTTCAACCTTTCCAATCTGACTTTTATCCTGCACCATGCAGGAATGTGGATTGCGGTGGCTGCAGGGCTGTTAGGCAGGGCCGATATGCAGGAAGTACGGCTGATCGCCGAAAGGACGGACTATTCCAATTCGGCAATCACTGCCTCTTATGAGGCTTCCACCCTTCCATTTTCAGTAAAACTGGATGATTTCACAGTCGAAAGATATCCCTCAGGAGAACCGTCCCTCTTTCGCGCCTGCATCTCAATAGACGACTCTTTTGAGGTTACAAAAGGCACAATAGAGGTCAATAAACCTCTTTCCTATAAGGGTTATCAACTATATCTGAGCAGTTATGACTCTTCCGGGGGAAGCGATAGCCCGTACTGCATCCTGCAGATCGTGAGACAACCTTGGAAATGGATTCTGCTCGCCGGTATTGTGATGATGCTGTTCGGAGCGGTACTTTCCTTTTTCCGGTCGGGGAAGTGGAAAATATCACGATTGGTGCTTTTTATCTTTCTTACGGGAGTGGCAGTGTATGCCGTATTTATCGTGATTGGCATGCAGCTCCACTCAAAACCTCTCGCCCCTGCCCTGCAAAGTGCATGGTTTGTGCCTCATATTACGATGTATATGTTTTCATACGCACTATTAGGATGCACGTTCCTGCTTGCAGTCATTTCAATTTTTAACAGGAAGTCGGACATGCTGTCCAAAATGGACTTCACTGCCTCCTTAGGAGTTGCCTTTTTTACCATAGGAATGTTGTTCGGAGCAGTTTGGGCTAAGCAGGCATGGGGTAACTATTGGACATGGGATCCAAAAGAAACATGGGCTGCGGTGGCATGGCTCGGCTTTCTACTATACATTCATCTCCGTAAATGCAGTAATATTCCTAAAAAATTACTAATTTTGACTGTTGTACTCTCCTTTATGGCACTCCAGATGTGTTGGTATGGAGTCAATTACCTTCCTTCAGCCAAAGAGAGTGTACACACTTATATTAAATAAAATTTTACTATGAAACGCAACCATCTGTTTATCAAAATTGTAGCAGCCATACTGCTTGTTATCATCGTATTATTTATTACAGCAAGACTGGTCAACAAGGCTCCGTCAAAAGAGCTGTCTGCTTCTTTGCAAACAAAAGCCATTATTGATGACGGCGGCTGCCTTGCATGTCACAACGACCCTCCTAAATTTCCATGGTATGCCAAGCTGCCTGTTGTGAAGAATATGCTTGCAAGTGATGCGGAAAACGCTCTAAAGCAAATCAATTTGAGCGAAGCATATACTACTCTCGCAACCAATTCGCCTATGGGACAGGTCGCACTGAACAAGATTGAAAATGCAGTAACGCACCAAACCATGCCTCCTGCAAGATTTTCCGTAATGCACTGGAAATCCAAAATCACAAAAGCTAAAAGGGAGAGCCTCTTGAGTTGGGCAAAAGGTCACCGTTTAACCTTTTATAACAACGGCCTGGCGGCAGAGGAGTTTCGCAATGAGCCTGTACAGCCGATTCAAGACAGTATCCCTGTTGATGTCCGCAAGGTTATTTTAGGAGAGATGCTGTTTCATGACGTACGACTCTCTTTAGACAATACTCTTTCCTGTGCAAGTTGCCACGACTTGACGACTGCAGGTATGGACAATGAAATAGTTTCAGACGGAGTCGGGGGTGCAGTCGGGCAGATCAACTCTCCCACGGTGTATAATTCGGTTTACAATTTTGTACAATTCTGGGACGGACGTGCCAATACCCTTGCAGAACAGGCAGCAGGCCCACCATTAAATCCTATTGAGATGGCCTCAAAGTCATTTGATCAGATAATTGAAAAGCTACGGCAAGATAAAGCATTCACCAAAGCTTTTCTTGAAGTCTATCCGGAAATGAGTGAGTCCACTATTACCGATGCAATCGGTGAATTTGAAAAGACTTTGCTGACTCCTAATTCTCGGTTTGACAAATATCTTAAAGGTGACTTGACAGCTCTTTCAGCTCAGGAAATATCAGGCTATGAACTCTTTAAGTCACACGAGTGCGCTACCTGCCACAGTGGTGTCACTCTTGGAGGACAGTCATACGAATACCTGGGCCTTGCGCAGGACTATTTTGCAGAGAGAGGCACTGATATAACGGAGGAAGATGGAGGTCGCTTTAAGCAGACCGGAAAGCAATATGATATGCACCGATTTAAGGTCCCCGGACTTAGAAACATAGCCCTCACCGAGCCATATTTTCATGACGGTACTCAAAAAAGCCTTGAAGATGCCGTATCTGCCATGCTGAAATAT
>Ga0265294_10007462_pt1 | contig 12946 bp, 13 predicted proteins | sample MunlanPumphouse3_FD_192504 | JGI IMG/M metagenome (GOLD analysis project Ga0265294, IMG submission 192504) | Groundwater microbial communities from a municipal landfill in Southern Ontario, Canada - Pumphouse #3 | ecosystem: Environmental > Aquatic > Deep subsurface > Groundwater | place... | reverse complement strand
ATAAGGTATATTGTTTTTTAATATGTAATCTTTCACCTGATCCAACGACCAATGTAAAACAGGATGAAATTTATAGAGATGATGATCTTCATCCCATTCAAGCTGCGGTAAGTCGTGTCTGGCTGCCGACTGGCTTGCGCGTAATCCGGTAATCCAAACACTTTGTCCTTTCAGCGCCTTATTTAATGGTTCAACCTTTCTGATGCCGCAACATTCTTTTCTTAATTCAGGAGAATTATAAAAAGCATTTGGTCCATTTTTTTCAACAAAATCAGCTATATGATCCGCATTAGGATAATACGGTTTAATATTTATTTTGTAACATTCCTGCGTACTTACCCAAGTAGAGTATGTTTCAGGGAACAATCTCCCAGTATCCAATGTAAATAAAGAAATTGGAATATTATTAGATGCTATTAAGTGCGTGATTACCTGGTCTTCATAACCAAAACTTGTTGAAAAAACCACTTTTCCTGAATATTTTTCTGTCAGAAACTTCATGGATTGAATTTCCGTGAGTTCTGAAAGAGCATTATGCAGTTCTTGAAACTCCATATTTATCTGATTAGCGACTTGAATGTACGATTTAAATCTAAAGACCCATTAAAGTCAATTCTTAATTGATTGATTTACCTGCACAAAGATAGTAAAATATTTTGTCCCACAATTGTACATCTAAATAATCTTAAATCATGTATAAAATTCAATACTATTTGTAATTCAGATGATTTGTTTAAGACAATTTAAAAAACAAACCTTCCAAAAGGTTGTCTAATTCAAAAATAATTTATAATTTTGCACCCTCATATATAGGAATATAATAACAAAACAATAATATAGAGATGAAAAGAACATATCAGCCCTCTGTTATAAAGAGAAAAAACAAACATGGATTCAGATCCAGAATGTCTACAAAAAACGGTAGAAGAGTGCTTGCTACACGTCGTGCAAAAGGCAGATCAAAATTATCAGTTTCTGACGAATTTTAAAATTCTACATGTTACAGAATAAGAGCAAGGATGTGATAACATATTCTTGCTTTTTTAGTTTTATATCCTCATATTGAATCTTTTTTCCTACTTTTGTATTAGGATTTGAATGGTCATAATTAGATTTCAACAATAATATTTTCATTATTATGAAGGTGCCAAACAATTATATAGGTAACAATATCTTCAAAAACTTTATGCTTATCATAGTGATAAGTATTATTTTAGTGATTTTGACGCTACTTCTTTTTAAAGTATATACTCGTCACAATCAGAATGTTGAAGTACCTCAACTTCAGGGATTGCAAGTTGAAGAAGCCAGGGTTATGTTGAAATCGAGAGGTCTTCATATAGAGATTGTTGATTCAATTTATCAAAAAGGCGCTGTTCCAGGTGCAATTATTGAACAAACCCCCAGCCCAAAAAACAATGTAAAAAAAGGACGCCCGGTATATGTGACCATATATTCAATAAATCCTCAATTGATTGCTATTCCGGGACTTACCGACTATTCGGAGCGGCAGGCCGAAGCACTATTGATATCAATGGGATTCAACCAAATAGAGATAAAGAAAGTACCTTCAATGTACCAAGGACTGGTTATTTCAGTTCAGTATAGAGGAAAAGCATTACAACCCGAAGAAAAAATACCCGTTGGTTCTCCTCTCAGATTGATTGTAGGCGGCGGTTCATCATCAAGTGATTCATTAAGTGCTACCGGTGAATATATAATATCTCCATCAGGTGAAACACCTACCGAATCAAACAGTGGGAACCCCGACGAAACCTCGGAAAATGTAGATCCATCATTCTTTTAACTAAACAGTGTCAGAAGATAAAATAAAAAATATTGAAGACGTATTGGAAGAAGACGAACAGTTAGATTCCGATTCAGAAAGTACTCAAAAATTTGAGCATTATCGATTTATTGTCGATAAAGGTCAGAATCCAATGCGTATAGACAAGTTTCTATCCGATCATATAGTTGGAATCTCCCGAAATCGTTTACAACAAGCCGCAGAAGCAAAATGTGTACTTGTCAATGATATTTCTGTAAAATCAAGTTACAAAGTAAAACCGCTTGACGTGATTTCTATAGTCATGGACAGGCCACGTCATGATTTCAAAATAATTCCCGAAAACATTCCACTGGAAATTGTTTATGAAGACGAATCTCTGTTGGTCGTAAACAAGCCTGCCGGCATGGTTGTACATCCCGGTCACGGGAACTATTCGGGCACCCTTGTAAATGCCATTGCTTATTATTTAAATTATGATGAAAACATGTCGATGGAAGATCCTCGACTGGGATTAGTTCATCGTATTGATAAAGATACTTCTGGTCTTTTGCTCATAGCCAAAACCCCACATGCAAAAACCCATTTATCAGTCCAGTTTTTTAATAAAACAACCAAACGACAGTACAATGCATTAGTTTGGGGCAATGTTGAAAAAGATGAAGGCCGAATAGAAGGAAATATTGGTCGCGATCCAAAAGACAGAATGTTAATGAAAGTCTTTCCGGATGGAGACATGGGAAAAACAGCTGTCACGCACTACAAGGTTTTAGAACGATTTGGCTATGTCACTTTGGTACAATGTCAATTAGAAACCGGTCGCACCCACCAGATCAGGGTACACATGAAATATATTGGTCACACCCTTTTCAATGACGAACGTTATGGAGGTCATGAAATCCTGAGGGGAACAAGATTTGCGAAGTACAAACAATTTGTTTATAATTGTTTTGTAACTTGTCCGCGCCAGGCATTACATGCCAAAACGCTTGGCTTTATTCATCCCGAAACAGGCGAAGAAATTTATTTAGAGAGTGAGCTTCCAGAAGATATGCAAAACCTGATTCGTCGTTGGTCTATTTACACAGAATCACGAGAAATATTGGGTAATAAGTCCAAATAAACCACACACAAAGAATTAATAATTCCAGATCAACTCAATCAATAACAATTTCAAGTAACAGAAAACAACTAAGTATATGAAGAAAAATGTTGCCATAATATGGGGCGGATATTCATCTGAAAAAGAAGTATCAAAAAAAAGCGCACAAGGGATCTCTTCATTTATAGATAAAGAAAAATATAACGTTTACTCCGTAAAAATTGATCACGAATCGTGGGAAGTGGAGAAAAATGGACAAATATATCCAATTGACAAGAACGATTTCAGCTTTATATCAAATGGTTGGAGCACAAAATTTGACTTTGCTTACATCACCATTCACGGAACTCCAGGCGAAGATGGAACTTTGCAGGGATATTTTGATATGCTGCAAATACCTTACTCTAATTGTGGCGTTCTAGCATCAGCACTTACTTTCAACAAATTCACTTGCAATAATTATCTGAAATGTTTTGGAATAAAAGTAGCTGATTCCATTGTTTTAAGAAAAGGTGATGCGTTTAATGAAGAACAAATTATAAATCATTTAGATCTCCCCGTTTTTGTTAAACCCAATATGGGTGGTTCCAGTTTCGCGACCACAAAAGTTAAACAAAAAGAAAACCTGACAAATGCCATCAATGATGCTTATGGCGAAGCAGCTGAAGTGATTATTGAAAGCTTTATCTCAGGCACAGAAGTAACATGCGGATGCATTAAAACAGATAAAGGCTTTACTGTTTTGCCTCTGACTGAAGTGGTTACCAAAAATGAGTTCTTTGACTATAATGCAAAATACAACGGTGAAGTTGAAGAAATTACCCCAGCCCGAATTTCTAAAGAACTAACGGAAAAGATTCAACTTCTGACTAGTCAAATTTATGACTATATCAATGCAAAAGGAATAATTCGTGTTGATTATATCATTTCGGACAGCACGCCAATACTACTGGAAGTGAATACCACACCCGGAATGACTTCCACCAGCTTTATTCCTCAGCAGATAAAAGCAGCAAATCTGGATATAAAAGAAGTGCTGACAAACATTATAGAATTTGAGTACAACAAAATAAAAGCATAAATCATGATATCTGATACTACTGACTTATTTAAAGACATTCGATCGGCACGGGATTTTGAAGTTCCGGGACTAATTGAAAGTTTGCTAAATGACAAAGCTTTTGTAAAAGTTGCGAAACCCATTGTTGAATCATTCAAAACGTGGGAATCCTTTTCACAAGTTTTTAGTAGTTGCAAAACCATAGAAGATTTTCAGACTTACATAACCCAGCCGCTGATTAACAAGTTGATTCGTAAAACTACAACATCAAAAGTTGAAGTTTTAAACTGGGATAACATTGGTAATGGTAAGGGAAGAGCTTTTATCTCAAATCATAGGGATATTATTCTGGATGCAGGTTTTCTGAATGTGCTGCTCCATGAAAATGATATGGATACTACCGAGATTGCCATTGGCGATAACCTGCTGGCATTTCCATGGATTTCAGCACTCGCAAGACTGAATAAGAGCTTTATTGTCAAACGAAATGTATCTTTTCGTCAGATGCTGAATACATCTACCCATCTATCAAAATATATAATTGATACGATTGAAAACAGAGATCAATCTGTATGGATTGCCCAACGCGAAGGCCGCGCAAAAGATTCAAACGACAGAACTCAAACGAGTTTGCTGAAAATGCTCACCTTGTTTGACAGCGCAAATCCAAAAGATGGATTGATGAAATTAAACATCACACCCTTATCCATTTCGTACGAATTAGACCCATGCGATTATCTGAAAGCAATAGAATATCAATTAAGACGAGACGACGCCAATTTTAAAAAGTCGCCAGGGGACGATATAAAAAGTATGGTTACCGGAATTACCGGATATAAAGGACACGTTGTTTTTAGGTTTGGTAAATCAATAAATAACCAAATAGATAAAATTCCTTCTACAACAGAACGCTCGACTTTATTTAGTGTAGTCGCCGAGATGATTGATAAAGAAATATTTGAGAACTACAGTTTTTTCCCTTTCAATTATGTTGCATACGACCAGATGACTGGTGATAACCGTTTTGCTGAGCATTATACAGAAGAAGAAAAACAGAAGTTTTACACATATATAAATACTCAATTAGATAAAATAAACATTAAGAATAAGGATATTCCATTTTTGCGAACTAAACTTATTGAGATGTATGGGAATACTTTAAAGAACTATGTTGACAACCAACAATAATCCTTTTCCTTTTTATCTTCTTTTGTTCTTGATTTCTTTATCGCTTCTGCAGTCATGCGAAAAAGAGGGCAAACGATTGGACGATTATTGGGTGAACTTTGCAACTGTTGTGAAGTCAAACACAGAAGTAACGTTTCAATTGGACAACAACAAAGTATTGATACCAAAAGAACTAAAAGATTACAAAGGTGATATAGGACAAAGGGTGTTGTTGAATTATTCTTTTCTGCGTGGCGACACCATTAAAGTGAACAGTGTTTCTAATATTTTAACTGGGAATATAAAACTGACTGGTTATCCCGAGCAGCAATTTACTGATCCGGTAAACATTCAAAGTGTTTGGGTGAGCGGCAATTATTTGAATATGATATTAGAAATAGATTATAATAAAACAACACATTCCGTAGCCCTGTTCAAAAAACCATCACTAACAGAAAACGCATTATATTTTAGTCATTCCACTAACGGCGATGCAGCGGGTGCTCCAGTACTTATGTATCTGTCGTTTTCACTTGATAATCTGCGCGTTAGTGGTAATGAACATCCAATACCGTTTACTGTTTATATCAACACCCACTCGGGGTTAAAAACATTTCAACTAATCTTAAAATGAAGCTTGAGTCGCTACATCTTCAGCTTTATCTTTAATTTTGAATTCGATAGGTAAAATACATTTTACATTCACATTTTCTCCATTATTTTTACCTGGCACCCAATCTGGCATCAAACTCAATACACGCATTGCCTCTTCATTAAGAACCGAATTTTCTCCTTCAATAACTTCAATATTGTAGATGCGACCATCTTTCCCTACGATGAAAGAACAAAGAATACGTTCTTCTATTCCGGCTTTATAGGCTTTTTCGGGATAACTCAATCTATTTGAAATGAAGCTTGAAAGCCCCTCTTCTCCAGTTGCATAAGACGGCATAACATCCACTATTGCAAACACATCCTCTTCGGCCGAGAGCCATCTGCTGTTTGAATTGTTCAATGTATTTCTGTCTGCATACGAATTTGGAGATTTTGAAGTGCTCTTACGCCCGTTCTTGTTTAAACGGAAATACATTGGAACATACGATTTTGAACGGACAAACTGCCCATTAAATTTTCCCGGACGCCATGCAGGCATCAACTTTAATATTCTCAGCGCTTCATCGTTTAATAATGGGTCGGCATGATGAATAATTTTGAAATCCGACAACGACCCGTCTAATTCCACCGTAAAAGTTGTTACTACCAATCCCTGCATATCATTTGCTGCCGCTTCATCCGGATAATCCAAAACTGAAGATATGAATTGCAACATAGCGGGTTTACCACCAGGATACATTGGATCAATATCGGGTTCTTCAAACACCTTACTTTTAGGTGATTCTGTTGTGCTCTGGGCAAATAAAGTAATTGAGAAAAGAAGCGAACAAAGGGTGAAAAAGATAAAAATTCGATTACGGAAATTCATTTTTAATACATTTTATTTTTAGCACTACAAAGATAACAAAAAACATATAAATTTTAATCGTAAGTTCAAATCTCAACAAAATTCCTGCTTTTATCTGCTTTTTTAAACAATTTTCACGACATACTCCTACCAACCTCCTTCTTGATTGTGATTAAGATCCATAAATTTAGTAAAGTAACATATAATAAATTGCAGACTATCATAGTTATTTCATTAAAAAAGCTTACCTTTGCGCCCGTAAAAAAGATTGTAAATGCAAAATATACGCAACATCGCCATCATCGCCCACGTCGACCATGGCAAAACTACGCTGGTGGACAAGATGCTTTTGGCTGGACACCTTTTCCGTGATGACAAACAAACAAACGAGTTATTTCTGGACAATAATGATATTGAACGTGAACGAGGGATAACGATCTTGTCCAAAAACGTTTCTATCATCTATAAGGATACCAAAATAAATATTATTGATACACCGGGTCACGCCGACTTTGGTGGAGAGGTTGAACGAGTACTAAATATGGCCGATGGCTGTTTGGTGCTGGTTGATGCTTTCGAAGGACCAATGCCCCAAACACGATTTGTACTGCAAAAGGCTTTGGAAATTGGACTGAAACCTATTCTTGTAGTGAACAAGGTGGACAAACCAAACTGCCGACCAGATGAAGTGCAGGAAGAGGTTTTCGACTTGATGTTTAGTCTGAATGCGACTGAAAACCAGCTTGATTTCCATACTTTATATGGTTCAGCAAAGCAAGGCTGGATGTCAGATGATTGGAAACAACCTACCGACAATATTATTCCATTACTGGATGCGATTCTTGAATTTATTCCTGCACCTGAAATGCTGGAAGGAATTCCGCAAATGCTAATTACCTCACTTGATTATTCAAATTATGTGGGACGAATTGCTGTAGGTAGAGTTCATAAGGGAACGCTCATACAAAATAAGGATTATGCTTTGTGTCATCGCGACGGGAGCATTTCCAAAACACGCATTAAGGAACTGAATGTTTTTCAGGGACTTGGACGTGCAAAAGTTGATGAAGTTTCATCAGGTGATATTTGTGCTTTGGTTGGAATTGATAAGTTTGAGATTGGTGATACAATTACCGATTTTGAAAATCCGGAACCACTGCCTCCCATCGATATAGATGAACCAACCATGTCTATGTTATTCACCATCAACAACTCCCCGTTTTTTGGAAAAGAAGGTAAATATGTTACCTCGCGCCATATTTATGACCGATTGATTCTTGAGACGGATAAAAACCTTGCACTTAGGGTAGAAGAAACGGATAGTTCTGATTCATGGGTCGTGTTTGGACGCGGAGTTTTACATTTATCGGTACTCATCGAGACCATGCGCCGCGAAGGATATGAGTTACAAGTGGGACAGCCTCAAGTAATAATTAAAGAAATTGACGGAGTAAAATACGAACCTGTTGAGCAACTCACCATCAATTTGCCAGAAGAAACATCGAGTAAAATCATTGATGTTGTTTCTCGCCGTAAAGGTGAAATGTTGTCAATGGAAATCAAGGGTGATCGTATGCACATTGAGTTCACTATCCCATCTCGAGGAATTATCGGACTTAATAATATTATCTTGACTCTCTCTTCGGGTGAAGCCATTATGGCGCATCGTTATCTTGAATTTCAACCTTGGAAAGGGGATATAGATAAACGTCAGAATGGCTCTATCATTGCTGGAGAATCGGGCAACGCATATGCGTATGCATTGGATAAACTTCAAGATCGTGGCAAATTCTTTATTGAACCTCAAACAGATATCTATGCTGGCCAGGTGGTTGGTGAACACAGTAAGGACAGTGATCTGGTGGTAAACGTTACCAAATCAAAGAAGCTTACTAATGTTCGTGCTTCCGGTACAGACGATAAAGCACAATTGGTTCCACCAATTATTTTCAGTCTTGAGGAGTCACTTGAATATATAAAAGAGGATGAATATGTGGAGGTTACGCCAAAATCTATTCGTCTGCGCAAAATAATACTAGACGAAAATGAACGTAAGCGAGCTGGTAAAAAGGCTTAACTAAGTTTGATATATAAGTGGGAAGAGTTTATTTCTTGATAAGATTAATAAACTCTTCTCTTGTTTTTTGTTGATTGAATACACCCGTGAAATCTGAAGTGGTTGTAACAGAATTCTGTTTTTCTACTCCTCGCATTTGCATACACATATGCTGAGCCTCAATCACAACCATTACTCCCAGAGGGTTTAGTGTACTCTGAATACAATCTTTTATTTGGGATGTTAATCGTTCCTGAATTTGAAGCCTGTGCGCAAAAACATCCACAACCCGGGCAATCTTACTCAATCCTGTGACATAACCGTCAGGAATATATGCCACATGCGCTTTTCCATAAAAAGGTAACATGTGATGTTCGCACAGAGAAAAAAGATCAATATCTTTGACAATGACCATTTGTCTGTAATTTTCCTTAAACAAGGCTGCTTTCAGAATTTTTTGTGGATCTTGAGAATAGCCTTTGGTCAAATATTGCAAAGCTTTTGCTACACGATCGGGTGTTTTTACTAAACCTTCGCGAGATGAATCGTCTTCAAGTAAAGATAATATCTCTTTAACATGATTAGAAATAACCAGCTTGTTTTCTTCTTGTTCTTCTATTGTCATTCGTTTGATTCTTGATATTGATGTAACGGGATTTTGACCTCATCACGAACTATGTACATTTCTTTACCAAAAGATGGAAACTTACGACGCAATGTTTGCATAGCTTCATTGGCTTCTTCTCTTGATTGGAAATTTCCTACGCGAACACGCCAGAATGGAGAATCGAAAATCACTACCGACTCGTATTGAGGAAAGGTATTTTGAATCATACCTTGTTTTTGATATGCTTCATTTTTGGATTCTCGTTGGTGGTTTCCTGCAAATGCTTGAACCTTAAACCCATATATTTTAACATATTGCGTATTTCCATCGCTATATACAGGTGCTCTTTTGGGAGATGCGATTTTACGTCCAACAACATCCTTCAGACTTTCTTCCTGATAGATTGTAACCTGTCCCTGCCCAACTTTTTGAGTCGTCAAATCCTCAATTATATTAGGTCTATCTTTCTCTACCTCAGCCTGTTGAGCACCTAAATGAACAGTCATCAGTATGAAAAAAGAAATGTAAAGTAACTTCTTCATTTATTAAATATACTTTGAATTTTATGCAAAGATAAAAAATTACCACATACCGGGGCACGATATGTGGTAAAACAATATTGATTTATTTTAAAAAGCTTCAACGATGGGCATGAATTTGTCAACACTCAATGATGCTCCTCCAATCAAACCTCCATCAACATCTTTATTTGAGAAAAGTTCTTTAGCATTGCCTGCATTTGCACTTCCACCATACAGAATAGAGGTGTTTTCTGCAACTTCATTACCATACTTTTCAGCAATTATGTTACGAATAAATGCGTGCATTTCTTGTGCTTGATCTGCTGATGCAGTTTTGCCTGTACCAATTGCCCAAACAGGTTCGTATGCGATAACGAGCTTACCGAAATCTTCGGCTGAAAGTTCAAACAATGATTTCTCTATTTGTTCTTTCACAACTTCGAAATGCTTTTCAGACTCACGTTCTGATAACACTTCACCAATACAGAAAATTGGTGTCAAATTGTTTACCAACACAAGATTAACTTTTTCTTTGAGTGTTTCAGCGTTTTCGTGATAATATGCACGACGTTCGCTGTGTCCAAGAATCACATATTTTGCACCTGTAGAAGCTACCATAGAAGCAGAAACTTCTCCTGTATATGCGCCCGATTCTTTGTCTGCACAGTTTTCTGCGCCCAAGCCAATTTTGGTGGTATCTATTGCATTTGCAACAGATGCTAAATGAATAAATGGTGTGCAAATTACTACATCACAATTTATAGATTTACCTTTCAATGCTTCATCTAATTCTTTTGCTAATGCAATTCCTTCTTGCAGGTTTTTATTCATTTTCCAATTGCCTGCGACAATGTTCTTTCTCATATTTACTTGTTTTTAATATTTAGTTTGTTCTCTATTCCTTTTATAATCAAAATTGGCCCAATAAATAACAATACCAATAGCACAATTGTTTTAATATTTCTTTGTTGAGGATCAACCTCTTTAGTTAATTCAGTAACAATTGTTGTATCGTCATTCTCCTTAATTTTCGGAAGTTTATTATCTGACCATTTATTAATGACTGTTCCATTTTTTACCAATAATAAGCCTGGATTAGAACGAATAATCGTTTTTAGCATTCTTTCATCGGCTTGGCAAAAAATAAAATTTGTATTGTACATTTTACCCCACTCTTTTATTGTTTCGGATGGTGAAGAAGTTATGCAATAGAAGTTATAATTGTTCATTGCAGCATATTCTGCAATATCTTTGAATTGATTCAAATATTTTGTTTCAGCATCTTCCAACAAATAGCTAATCATCCAAAAAGCATAAGCAGAATCCTCTAGTATTGTAGCAGTTATATCATTATTAACAAACGATTTAACGCTATCATCGTAATGGACTAATTCTACGTGAAAGTCTTCTATTTCAGGTTTTATTCCTTCTTTTACCATGCGAGTTTCCATATTCACAAATGTCCAAGTTGTATCGTCCCATGGATAGTTGTCTTCTGTAAACTCTTTTTGTTGACCTTCCTTTTCGTATACAAATATGTTTTCAAATTCACCAGCCATTGTGTGATCTACATTCATCTTGTCCGATAAATGGCTTCCAATTTTGTACGGTCTGAAATCCAAAACTGGTGAATAAATTATATTATAAAGTGCAAATGAAAAACCAAAGATAATTGTAAATAGGGCGACAATTAATTCTGTATTCTTGCCAAAGAAGGACTTAATGTTTTTATACTTTACCAACAATAGAATTGCGCATACCGATAAAACAATGTTTTTATAAAACGTTTGCCAATTTGAAATAATTAGTGCATCACCAAAACAACCGCAATCCTTAACTGGATTTTCTAAAGCAATCCACAATGTTAATGGTGCCATTATTATCATGAAAAGGACTACTAAAACACTAGTTACTTTACGGTAAAGCCCTAATAAGATAAATACTCCAAGCAAAAATTCACCTACACTTAGAATGACGGATAAAATCAAAGACAATGAATACAATTCGGTTAGATTCAGTGCTATGAAATAATCCTGAATTTTATATGCTGTTCCTAATGGATCAACAGATTTTACAAATCCCGAGAAAGTAAATGTTATCCCAATGATCAAACGGGATAAAAGAGTAAACACATTTATGACTTTATTATTGGCCATTAATTAGTTTCTCCAAAATGATGTTTAATAAGACCAAAAAGAGCATAATTGATCATATCCATGTAGTTTGCATCAACTCCCTCTGACACAATCGTTTCACCATTATTGTTTTCTATTTCTTTTGTCCTGCTTATTTTGGTTAAAATAAAATCTGTATATGAACTTACGCGCATGCTTCTCCAAGCCTCATCATAATCGTGATTCTTTGCATACATTAATTCTTTAGATTCAGTTATATGTTTGTCATATAACTTTAGTGCGTCATCATTCGAAATATCAACTTTATCTGAATAACCCAATTCAAGTTGAATCAAAGCAATCACACCATAATTAACTATAGCTATAAATTCAGGTAAAATACCTTCATTTATTTTTGCTTCATTTTTTGTTTCAAGTGTGCGTATTCTTTTCGCTTTAATATAAAGCTGATCCGTAACTGATTGTGGACGTAAAATACGCCAAGATGCACCATAGTCCAAAAGTTTCTTTGCAAAAACATCTCTACAGATAGCTATTACTTCATCAAACTGTTTTTTTGTAGCACTCATAATGATAAAAAGTAATTATAGTTCATTTAAAACCATTAACAAAGATAGAAAAAAAAAGCAGAAGGTACAAGTGATAGCACTTGTACCTTCCAATACTTAAATATTTATGTACTATGAAACTTTTATCGATTTGCCAATTTTCAATTTAGTTCTGGTTGAAATATTATTTAAATTACACAAGCTCTTAACAGAAATACCATATTTTTTAGCTAATCCGCTCAATGTGTCACCACTCTTAATCCTGTGATATTTAACATCCCCTGCAACATACTTATTTGTTTCAGATGTGCTTGTCTTATAGCTACTTGAGCTACTTGCAACGGTAACTTTGCTACTATTATTTGTTTTTCGATAACTGGAATTAGTTACAAGATATTCATCTTTGATGCATGTCTGATTTTTAAAATCTATTATGAAATTAGGATTAATTGGCTGACCTAAAAAGCGAGTCTCAAAATGAAGATGCGAACCTGTTGAGCGA
>Ga0265294_10007460_pt1 | contig 12947 bp, 6 predicted proteins | sample MunlanPumphouse3_FD_192504 | JGI IMG/M metagenome (GOLD analysis project Ga0265294, IMG submission 192504) | Groundwater microbial communities from a municipal landfill in Southern Ontario, Canada - Pumphouse #3 | ecosystem: Environmental > Aquatic > Deep subsurface > Groundwater | place... | reverse complement strand
TAATTTATTGAGGTGAGGATCGGATAGTGGGAAGAAGATGGTGTTGTCTTTTTTTATAATATGATCGAGGAGTGCTTTTTTTGTATCTATAACCCCTTGCAGTGATCTAAATCCTTGTAGATGAGCCTTCCCTATATTGGTAATAATGCCATAATCAGGATCAGCAATTTTGCATAGACCACCAATTTCACCGGGATGATTTGCACCCATTTCAATAATGGCTATTTGTGTGCTAGGCAGAAGCGAGAGAATTGTCAGTGGAACTCCGATGTGGTTGTTTAGATTTCCTTTTGTGCTAATGGTATTATACTTTGTTGCGAGTACGGCATGGAGCAACTCTTTGGTTGTTGTTTTTCCATTGGTGCCAGTTATAGCAATAACTTTGGTATGGAGATGTTTACGATGTTCAACGGCCAGTTGATGTAGCGCCAGGAGAGTGTTTTCTCTAAGAATTGTTTTTGCTGGCGGTGTATCCACTGGTTCATCAACAACCACATATGCTGCGCCTTTTTCTAATGCTTCAGCTGCGAAGCGATTACCATTAAAGTTTTCACCCTTAAGGGCAAAGAAGATGCTCCCCGGTGTTATTCGGCGTGTGTCGGTATCAATGATGGGGTGTTTTAGGAATATGGAGTATAGGTCTTTTGTTTGCATGGTTAAAGATAGAAAAAATAGGGATAAGAAAAGAGGCATCTGTGTTAGAGATGCCTCAAAATAAATAAAAAATATTTTCAGGAGTTAATTCCCTTTTATTTGGCTACCTACTCTATCCATAGCGCAACGGAATCCGATAAAATTAGTTGCCTCTTTTTCGTCAAGATATCTTCTTACCGAAGGGCTTAAATAATAGGCTGGATCTTTCCATGAGCCACCTTTAAATACCCTAGTGTGATCACTAATGAGTGAACGGTCGCCGTAAGCGTACATTTTAGAAGTATTGTTACTTCCTTCTTCAGGTTGTGAAGCCCAGTCAACACCTACAAGTGATTGATAATCACCATCGAGGTAGTTGATATTATCGGCTTTACGATAATTTCTGCGGGTAAGACTTTCTTCTACGGTTACATCGCGATATTTAATACGACCCATAGAGTCTTTTTCAACGAGGAAGCCTTCTTCGTCGGTTTCTTTTGTTTTAAATACGTTACCACGGAAAGGGTTAAGGTCTTGATTATCTTCGAAAGAAGAGGCACGATAAACATCAAGAACCCATTCGGATACGTTACCGGCCATATTATAGAGACCATAGTCGTTGGGCCAGTATGATCCTACTTGTGCAGGAATCATCGCGCCATCGTTTAAGTTACCTGCAGTACCCATATAGTCACCACGGCCACGTTTAAAGTTGGCGATAAAGCTACCGTAATATTTTTTATCATCGGTACGAACGATATTTCCGTTCCAAGGATATATTCTTCTTTCCACAACGCGGTTGAAGAGTGTGTTTCCAATAAGTCCGAGGGCAGCAAATTCCCATTCAGCTTCTGTAGGCAGGCGGTATTTAGGTAAGAGTATTCCATCTTCCCATCTTACGGGGCGTTCACCGTCTTCGCTGCTAAGGTCGGGGAGGTTTTTATTTACTAAACCTTGATATTGACCGGCCAGATAAGCTTCGGTGTTAAAGTTATTCTCATTACGTTGATCAGGATCAGCATCCAGAATACCTTCAGCAATCAGTATCATTTCGTTAGCGCGGTCGGTTCTCCAAGTACAGTAGTCGACAGCCTGAATCCAATCGATACCAACAACAGGGTAGTTACGGTACGATGGGTGACGCAGATAGTTCTCTACCAATGGTTCGTTGTAGCCTAATTTCTCACGCCACACCAGTGTGTCGACCAATGCATTTTGTACAATCATAGGATAATCCTGACCAAATACTCTGTTAAGCCAGTGTAAGTACTCCAAGTAGTCGACGTTTGCAACTTCAGTTTCATCCATATAGAATGAAGAAATAGTTACCCGTCGAGGCATATTGTCATATTCTCCAAGAATGTTTTCCTGTGTGTTTCCCATTACAAAGGTTCCCCCTTCAATGAAAACAAGACCAGGTCCTGTTGGTTGTTCACGGAAGTCATTGTTTACTTCAAACCCTCCCATTTGAGGGTCGTTATACGCCCAACCTGTAGTTTTTGAATAATCTCCACTATTACAAGCTGTGAAGAAAAGTCCTGTGCCCAACATCAAGGCTAGTGTCAAGAAGTTCTTTCTTACAATCATTTTGTCTCTGGTTATGATGATGATTTATATTTCTAAACTAAAAAGATGGTGAATTTATTGCCCTAAGTGTTTTTCTATTATCTCTTTCAATGCAAAATTCCCATGCAAAAGAGATTTCATGAGCTCCACCAGACGCATTTGACAATTCACTCAGTGTCATATCGTAACTATATCCTACTTTCCAATTATCTTGTTTAAACCCAATCAAAACAATCATTGCGTCGGCGTTTTCAAAATTGTGACGCATCCATAAACCACCCACAAATGGGTAGTAGTTTACATAGCAGCCTACATTAAGTTGATGAAACTCGCTTTGCTGTTGATACAATATATTTGGTGACACAGATATATATTCGTCATGGCTGTTTTTGCCCATTTCAAAACTGGCACCGCCATGAACGGTTAATTTCATTCCTAACTGACTGTCGGTTTTATTATAAAAACCATTATCAGGGGTAGTGAGGTGATGTGCCGCAAAACCGCCATAATATTTTCCTTTATAACTAAAAAAAGCACCGGTAGAGAAATCCACATAGCCCATACTCAGATTTGCCGGTGGTGTTTCTTGGGTTGTAGAGCCAATCGTTCCATTTATGGGATCAATCATATCTCCAAACACTAATTTATTCCAATCGAGCTTGGTTTGAATAAACGTGCCTTGAAAACCCACATTCAGAAACATTTCCTGTCCCAGTTGAAGATGATAACTGTATAAACCACTGATCGTACTGGTTTTCATAGCACCATCGCCCATATTATCGCTATTAAACATTATTCCATATCCACTGTTAATACGTGATAGAGATTGATCGTAGGCAGCGTTGTAATTTACAAAATTACCGCTAATGGAAGGCCATTGGTTGCGGTAATTAAACGTAAGACGCCCACACCAAGTAGATCCTGCCAACGCAGGATTAAGATACATCGGGCTCGCATAAAATTGCGAAAATGACGCATCCTGAGAATGGCTGAATAGTGATAGTAATAGTAAAATGGTGATTATGACAGTTGTTTTCTTCATAAAGTTTACCCTAGAAATTCGGCTAACAATATTACAAATATTTTTTCTAAAACGATTTAAAAATTGCATTATTCTGAGAAATAACAATATTTAGTTGCCTCTGCCGTTAATCTTCCAGCTTATGTATCTGTTTCGATTGTAATCGATTGTGCCTATTTTCGACGGTCAATAACATGTTAATATCTTCTTGATAATAATTGATTTATGGATTTCAGTGAAGAACAGAGGCTTTTTTAGTAGATTTAAACCCAAAAAAAAACACACAACTCTCAGGTTATGAGGAAAGGTTTATTGGTTAGTTTTTTAATACTGGTGGCAACATTATTTGCTGCTGCTCAGGAATATCCTGTCAATATAAAATGGCTTAATGCTGTTCATTATGATGTTGGTAATGAGATGTATATGGATGTTATGTCATTCGAAAATTCTGCGTCTCATCCTGATTATGGCTTGCTTCCTGTTTATTATCAATCCATAAAAAATATGCATGTTGAACCTGGTTCTGTGGTTCATGCTCAGCTAATAAACGCAATTTATGAGCCTGTGCCCGAAAATGAACTCCTTGCTGAGGGATTGAAGGATGTTTCTACAGATTTGGTATTGCTGACAGGAATTATGACTCAGTCACATCAAAAATATCCCTATTTCTATATTGTTCCATTTCGTAAGAATATTTATACTAATTCATACGAACGGCTGGTTTCTGCTGTGGTAGAGGTGGAATTAGTGGAAAATAAAACGGCAGAAGACTATAATGAACTGTCGTTTTCAGATAATTCGGTGCTCGCTACTGGTAACTGGTATAAAATATATGTGGAGAGTGATGGCATGTACCAACTCACCTCCACCGATCTGGAATTGCTTGGAATTCCGGTTAATTCCATAGATCCACAAACCCTGAAGGTTTTTGGCAATGGTGGTGGTATGGTTCCGGAAAATAATAGTACTCCTCGCCTCGACGACCTGAATGAAATAGCTATTACTGTTTCTGGTGAGACTGACGGAAGCTTCGATAGTGCTGATAAAGTAATTTTTTACGGACAGTCGCCCAATCGCTGGTCTTATAACGCCAATGCCGATTTATTTGAAAAACAAGAGAACTACTATTCCGACCGCACTTGCTATTTTGTAACCTATGGCGGTGAGAAAGGGAAACGAATTCAACATTTGGAGCAGGCTTCAGCTACGCCCACTAATACAGTAACTACCTATAATTATTTTCTCAATCATGAGCTGGATGCAGTGAGTTTGATCGGTTCAGGAAGAGAATGGTATGGAGAAGTATTCGACGTACAACTTAATTATTCGTTCGATTTTTCTATTCCCGATGTGGATAAAACTTCAAATGTAAATGTGTATGCTGACGTGGCTGCCAGAGCTACCTCTTCCAGTAGCTTTACTTTTGAAATCAATAATCACAATTATACAGTAGGAGTGGCTGCAATTGACCTTTCCTATGGAAGCGATTATGCGAAATTTGGAGAACTGTCTAAAACATTCACACCCGAGAGTGGTGATATGAATGTTGGCATTACCTATAATAAATCTGTATCCAATGCAACCGGTTGGCTTAACAAAATTCAAATTAATGGCCGTCGTGCACTTAAATATTCCGGCGGTGGTATGCGCTTCTGCGATACAAAAAGCTATGGCATTGGAGAAGTATCGTTGTTTAAATTGAGTAACGCATCTACCTCGGTTAGAATACTTGATGTTACAGATCATCAGAATGTGAAGATTGTTGATGCTACGTTAACAGGTAGTGAACTCTCTTTTGTTGCAAATACCGATACCCTGAGAGAATTTTATGCCTATGAAGGAACATATAACGCTCCGGTAATTGGGGGCAAAATAGCAAATCAAAATTTACATGCCCATGAGCCTGTAAACATGGTTATTCTTACACCTCCCGATTTCATGGATGAAGCAATTGAGCTGGCTCAATACCATAATGATGAAGGAATCTCCACTCGTGTTGTTAATATATATAATGTATATAATGAGTTTTCCGGTGGCGTTCAAGATATTGGCGGCTTGCGCGATTACGTGCGGATGTTGTATAATAAAAGAAGTGGTGTTGATATGGGCTTGAAATATTTATTGCTCTTTGGCGATGGATCGTATGATTACAAAAATAGAGTTTCGGGAAATAATAATTTTGTTCCTACCTGGCAATCAGCTAACTCTATTCATGCTACGTATTCATATGCTTCCGACGACTTTTTTGGATATCTAGATGCTGATGAAGGATTATTTCGCAATGATGTGCTCGATATTGGTATTGGCCGATTGGCGGTATCCAATACGGAAGAAGCACAAATGGCAATAAATAAAATTTTTCATTACACTTCCAATGCGCCCGAGGTCCTTGGCGATTGGCGAAATATGATTACCATTATTGCTGATGATGAAGATGATGGACGTCATGTATTTGATGCCGATAAATTGGCGCAATTAATTGATGATTCTGCATTAAACTATAATGTCGATAAAATTTATATCGATTCATACACTCAAGTAATAGCTTCCGGAGGTGCTCGATATCCAACGGTTAATGAGGCTATAAATACCAAAATGGCCAAAGGAAGCTTGATAATGAATTATGTGGGCCATGGAGGTGAAGTAGGATGGGCGCTGGAGCGGATCCTGGAGATCTCGGATATTAATTCGTGGGACAACTATGATATGCTACCGGTATTTATCACGGCTACTTGTGAGTTTACTCGCTTCGATGATCCTGATAGAGTCTCTGCCGGCGAGCAGGTTTTTCTCAACCCTGACGGAGGCGCGGTAGCCCTGTTTACAACAACACGTGCTACTTTTGCTACTTCTAACTATACGCTTAACCGGGCCATTTATGCAAATGCATTTACAACTACAAAGGACCAATATCCGAGCTTGGGCGATCTGTTGAAGATTGCTAAAGAGGCTGCCGGTTCCGGTATGAATGCACAAAAATTTGTACTTATTGGCGACCCAGCCATGAAGCTGGCTTATCCTGTGCTTAAGGTAGAAACAACCGAATTTAATGGGCAACCTATCTCAGATGAAAACGATACCATCCGAGCACTGGACTATGTAACGATTGCTGGACAGGTTACAACTCAAGATGGCACTCTGTCTGAAGATTTTACCGGTGTGGTTTATCCTACTGTGTACGACAAACCTTCGGTTATAAGTACGCTGGGAAATGATTTGAAGAGCCCAATTATTGACTTTGAACTCCGTAACAGAATTTTATATACAGGTAAGGCTGATGTGGTAAATGGTAAATTTACTTTTTCGTTTCATGTGCCCAAGGATATTAATTATAGTTATGGATTTGGAAAAATAAGTTATTATGTGACTAATAGCGTGCTCGACGGATCAGGTTACGACACATCCTTTGTTATTGGCGGATATAGCAATCAAATGCAAACTGATGAAACCGGCCCGCAGATAGAGCTCTTTATTAATGATCCGTTCTTTGCTAATGGTGGCCTTACCAACTCCGACCCAACTATCTATGCCGAAATATTCGATGAGTCGGGTATTAATGTGGGTACGGGAATTGGCCATGACCTTACTGCCATTATCGACGGGGATAGCGATGAAATCTACGTGCTTAACGATTTTTATGAAGGCGATTTAAACACCTATAAATCAGGCTCTGTGGCCTATCCGCTATTTGATCTTACACCCGGAAAACATACTATGGAATTGAAGGTCTGGGATGCATTGAATAATTCATCCATTGCATCCATCGAATTTTATGTGGCTGGGGAAAATGAAATAGTTCTTGATAACTTTTATTCCTATCCCAATCCTTTTACCAACGAAACTACGCTGTTCTTTGAACACAATCAGGCTGGACAAGAGCTGCAAATGGATTATTATATCTTCGATCTGTCGGGAAAACTTGTAAAGTTTGTAGAAAAAAGTGAAATTGTGGCCGGTTATCGTACTACTAATTTTACTTGGAATGGTACTGATAATTATGGTAATCCTCTGCCTGGTGGCATTTATGTTTGTAAATTGATTGTTACCAATGAAGAGAATAACTCGAATCTGATCAATAGCAAGTTCGTGCTTGTTCGTTAATTTTTTATACATATGAATAGATTTCTACATATATTTCTGCTACTGATAATTAGCTCAGGGTTGCTTTTCTCGCAAAATTCAACTGAAGTAAGAACGTTGGATTGGCATCCTGTAGTGAACGGAAATAATGATTCGGAAGCCTCTTTTTCAAATGCATTATACAAAGAGGAATGTCCGGCATTACCTTGGTATTATGAATCTTTTGATGCCCCTCAGGGATCACAAATACTTGTTGAAGTCACCAATCCGAAGTTTGTAACCGTGAAGCCTGGCAGTGACTTAGGCGATATTTGTATTGATGATCTACCTGAAAAATTGCAATTCTACGCTGAATTTGGTGTGCAAAAAATGAAAAATCATACCGGGTTATATATCAATCCATTTATTGTAACTAACAATACTATACAACGGCTGGTTTCTTTTACTATTAATATAAACACTGCTGCTGGGCCGCAACTTGAAGCTCAAAGCCCTCTTTTTGCCGATAATTCGGTTCTCGCATCAGGCGATTGGTACCGTTTCTATGTGGAAAAAACGGGTGTGCATGTTCTGTCATACTCCGATTTGGTGGCGCTGGGAATGGATATGGAAAATGTGAATTCCGATTTCTTGGCTGTATTTGGGAATGGAGGAAGGATGCTTCCTGAATTAAATGAAGATGTTCGATTCGATGATCTGCAGGAATTGGCTGTACTTATGGATGATGGAAATGATGGATCATTCGATGAAAACGACAGAATTATATTTTATGCCCAAGGCCCGGTTGTCTGGGAATTTAACGATAGCTATCACAGGTACGAGCATTCTACAAATCTTTATACCGACAAATCAGGCTATTTTGTTACTCTATTAGCTCATCCCTATGGAAAACGTATTCAGCAACTCGAATCTGTTGAAGATCAGCCTACTCACTTAGTTTCTACCTTCACCGATCTGTTTGTTCATGAAAATAATCTGGTTAGCCTTATTGAAACTGGAAAACAATGGTATGGTATGGAATTCGACGCTGACAATCTTCAGAAAACTTTAACAGATATCAACTTTCCTGATCTGGTAGATTCAATACCCATTTTTATGAAAACAGAGGTTGTCGGCAGGTCGATAAGTGATGACTGTATCTTTCGATTATCACATGGTGGTGAAGAGGTTTCTTCTCTGACGGTTAGAAATATTTCAGAAACCGACAATACAACTTTTGCACGCTCTAAATCTGTTCTGAGTCAGATCGCTACGCATTCAGGCGATGATTTGCCGCTCGAAATAGTTTTTGAATATGAAAACCCCAATGCATTAGGATGGTTAGATTATATTGAACTTCATGCCATTAGAGAACTACATTTTCGTGGTAGTCAATTTAACTTTAGGAATTTACCGTCTTTTGGTTATCAAAGAGTAGCTGCTTTCGCCATTCATGCCACAAACACGGTTAGCGTTTGGGATATTACCGATATACATAATTGTAAAAATGTTGTGTATGCCTATGAAAATGATTCGGTTCGATTTACCCAACCTTCACAAGAATTGCATGAGTATACCATATTTGATGGTTCAGATTTTTATCATCCCGTTTTGGATGGAAAGATTGAAAACCAAAATTTGCATGGCGAAGAACCTGTCGATTACCTGATTATTTCTCATCCCGATTTTTTAGAGCAATCTGAACGTTTGGCTCAACTGCATCGCGATCATGATGGTGTTACAACCCTTGTGGTTACTCCGGAAATAATATATAACGAATTTTCTTCAGGCGTTCAGGATATTACGGCTATCCGCGACTTTATCAGGATGATGTATGTGAAAAGTGATGGTGAAAAACCAACTTCTGTTGTATTAATGGGCGACGCCTCTTACGATTATATGAACCGTATTGAACCCAATACTAATTTTGTCCCTACCTTTCAGTCTGAGGTGTCACTTGTCATGACCTCTTCATGGGATACCGACGATTACTATGCTATTTTAGATGATAAGGAAGGAGAGAATGCATTTGGTTTGTTAGATGTTGGTGTGGGCCGATTCCCGGTTTCTACAACTGAACAAGCTGATCAGATGATTAATAAAATTGAACATTATTTGAGCCGCGATCAGGAAGTAATGCACGATTGGAAAAACACATTGGTTTTTGTTGCTGATGATGAAGACACTAATTTGCATTTTAACCAGGCTGAAACACTTACTAGTATGGTGGATACAAGTTATCCACAAATGAATATTAATAAGATCTATTTCGATGCCTATCAGCGTGTTTCTGTTGCCGGCGGATATCGGTTCCCCGAAGCAAAAGATGCAATTAACAGTGCGATGGCTGAGGGTGCTTTGATTGTAAATTACACAGGCCATGGCGGAGAAACCGGTTGGAGTAATGAGAAGGTGTTAGAAATTCCGGATATTAATAGTTGGACAAACTACGATAGATTACCGGTTCTTATTACTGCTACTTGTGAGTTTAGCCGTTTCGACAATCCAAATCATACTTCTGCTGGTGAAATGGTTGTTCTGAATCCCAATGGCGGCGCTGTTTCTATGTTTACTACTTCACGGTTATCGTTCGCACAATCTAATTTCGGATTAAATCAGCGCTTCTATGACGTAGCTTTAATACCCCGTAAAGATGGGCAACCTACGTTGGGTGAAATAATGATGTACTCTAAGGTGCCCAGCCAATCGAGTACGAAGAATTTTGTAATCCTTGGCGATCCGGGTCTTACGTTACAATTACCCGACTACGAAATATATACCGACAAAATTAATGGCATTAGTGCCGGGGCTTTTTTCGATACTACTAGGGCATTAGAAACCATAAGCATAGATGCTTCCGTTCGATACTTCGATGGTTCTGTAAATAGCTCTTTTAATGGTGTTGTAAATGTGAAACTTTACGATAAACCTTCTGTTTATAATACTCTTGGACAAGCATCTGGTAGTGAAGTCGCCGAATTTAGTTTATGTGATAAATTGCTCTTTGAAGGTGTAGCTGATGTGGTTGATGGGGTGTTCTCCATTGAAATGTTAATCCCTAAAGAAATTAATTATCAGTATGGTGAAGGAAAAATAAGTTATTATGCTACTGATAACCAAGTACAGGTTGATGCTCAGGGCGTATATAAAGAGATTGTTATTGGTGGCTATAATTCGTCTGGGCTGACCGATAACGATGGTCCTTCGGTAGTTGCGTATATGAATAATTTACGTTTCGAATCGGGTGATTACACGAACGAAAACCCTGTTTTGTTAGTTGATATTACTGACCCTTGCGGGATAAATAGTATGGGCAATAGTATTGGACATAATATAACAGCTTATTTTGATGATCAGATGGATCAAATTATTGAATTAAACCCGTACTATTATCCGGAACCGGGTACGTATGATAAAGGTAGTGTTGTTTATCCTTTTGAAAATTTAGAGGATGGCCAGCATAGCATCACGGTAAAAGCTTGGGATTTATGTAATAATTCAACTGTAGTAACGATACAATTTGTGGTTTCTTCCATTATTGGCGTTGAGTTGAATGAGCTAAAGGCTTATCCTAACCCCCTCACCGAGTATGTGGATTTTACTTTTAATCATAATATGCCGGGTCGAGATCTGGATGTTAAATTAGATATTTTTGATTTTATGGGACGAAATATCCGAAACTTAGAAACAACTATTTATTGTGAAGATGTTTCGGCCGGCCCCCTAAGATGGGATCGAACGAATAGTAGTGGAGCCTCTGTTAATCAGGGAGTTTACTATTATCGAATCCGTGTTAGAACAATTTCCGGTGACTATACTGTCTCCGGAGGAACATTGATTGTTAATTGATAACAATATCTATAGATGTTGTGCGTTTTACTGTCATGTTTTATAATTTTTTATATTTGCAACTGATAAAAAAACCTATTTATGCAGAAATTTCGTATTGTTCTGGCTATTAGCATGCTAGCGGTATGTAGTGGTGCTTTGAATAAAGCAAATGCCCAATTTTGGAATATGAACAAGGGTGGGGATGAATTGAACACCGTAAGTGCAGCCGTAACATTTACTATGCTTTCTCCTGATGCCCGTGCGGGATCGATGGGGGATGCAGGCGTGAGTTCGGCTCCTGATGCAAACTCTATGCATTGGAATCCAGCAAAATATGCCTTTATTGATTCGGATATGGGTTTCGCCGTAAACTATACTCCTTGGATGAGATCGTTGGTAAATGATATTAATTTGGCTTATGTCTCCGGGTTTAAACGGATTGACAAAAATTCAGCCTTTGCTGCATCATTAACTTATTTCTCTCTCGGGGATATCACTTTTACCAACGACGTGGGTACGGATTTGGGCATTTATCGTCCCAATGAATTTACCCTTGATGGAACCTATTCCAGAAAATTTAGTGATAAAATCTCCGGTGCTGTTGCCGGCCGTTTTATATACTCCAACCTTACTCAAGGTCAGGATGTTGGAGGTGCTTCTACACATGCCGGTATCTCTGTAGCTGCAGATATCGCTATGTATTATACTACTCCTCTCGATTTTAAAAATATGAGTGGTGGTAGTTTTAATTTTGGAGTTAATATATCTAACATTGGTTCGAAAATATCTTATAGTGATGCCAATACTGATAAAGACTTTATTCCTACTAACCTGAGATTCGGGCCTTCATTAACAATGGATATTGATGATTATAACAGCATTACCATAATGATTGATATAAATAAATTGTTGGTTCCAACGCCTCCTGAGTATTATGATGATTCGTTTAATCTTGATAATGAAGCCGTGATAAAATACGGCATGGATCCGAACGTATCACCTATTCAGGGTATCCTTCAATCGTTCTATGATGCACCTGGTGTATATGATGATGAAACCGGCGATCAACTATTGGGCACATTCCAAGAAGAAATGCGTGAGTTACAAATTTCTACTGGGGTTGAGTATTGGTACGATAAGCAATTTGCTCTTCGTGGTGGCTATTTTTATGAGCATGCTACAAAAGGAGGAAGACAGTATTTTACGGTAGGTGCCGGGTTAAAGTATAACGTATTTGGTCTGGATTTTTCTTACTTAATTCCTATTGGACAACGTAATCCATTGGAAAACACACTGCGTTTTTCATTGATTTTTGATTTCGATGCTTTCCAAAATCAGAATAAAAGATATTAAGATATGATGTTCCGAATAGGCTTCGGATATGATGTACACCGCTTAGTGGAAGGCAGAAACCTTACACTTGGCGGTGTTGTTGTTCCTTGGCATAAGGGAGGTCTGGGTCATTCCGATGCAGATGGTTTGGTGCATGCCCTGTGTGATGCATTGCTCGGTGCCTTGAGCCTAGGCGATATCGGTAAGTTGTTCCCCGATACCGACCCAACGTATAAAAATATCAATAGCCTTATCTTACTCAAAGAAGTAATGGGTATTGTTCGTGAAAAGGGTTTTGTACTGTCAAATGCCGACACTACCGTGGCTATGCAAAAACCTCGTTTAGCACCCTATATTCTGGAAATGAGAGAGAAGATTTCTGAAACTTTGGAGGTCGATGTATCACAAGTATCGGTGAAAGCCACTACAACTGAGGAGATGGGATTTGAAGGCGTTGGAGACGGCTTCTCCGCCTATGCTGTTGTGCTGCTTACAAAAGCCTAAT
>Ga0265294_10007459_pt1 | contig 12947 bp, 6 predicted proteins | sample MunlanPumphouse3_FD_192504 | JGI IMG/M metagenome (GOLD analysis project Ga0265294, IMG submission 192504) | Groundwater microbial communities from a municipal landfill in Southern Ontario, Canada - Pumphouse #3 | ecosystem: Environmental > Aquatic > Deep subsurface > Groundwater | place... | reverse complement strand
TGAAAAACACAGACACTTACTCAAAGACAATTTTTCACGAACAATCAAACGGGAAAGACAACAACCAAATTTGGACACACCCTGATATGGTTGGAATTAAGTTTTTGAACTTACAGACCAAAGCCATCCAGAATTTTTTGAAATCTATAAATCGTGTTGACACTTTCAAAATGAGTGCATACGAACTAAAAAAGGAAATCAACAGCGACAGTGAACTCAAAAAAGCATTTTTTCAAGCAGTTTCAAATTCAAGTTGGGCTAACTATGGTTATTTAGTTGCTTTTGAGTTTAGCGACAGTTTGAACGAAGAAATGGGACGACTAAATCAATCATTTGGAATTGGTATAATCGAACTGAATGCAAATCCATATCAAAGCAAAATACTTTTTCCTGCAACATACCGAGACTTGGACTTTAAGACGATTGACAAACTCTGCAAGATGAATAAAGAGTTTGAGAAGTTCATAGAACAGACAGAAAAACTAATGACAGCAACTGAAAAATATGTTTCGGGTGCTGAAAAGGAACTTGACGAGTTTTGTGACAACTACTTTGCAAACGACACTGAAATAGAAGAATATTGCAAAGAAAAAAACATACCGACCAATGACGAATAGAAGAACAACAGGCTATAACAGCAGCTACCCAAAAGTGGCGGTTCAGTGGCTAAATCAAGCTTTGTGCTTCTATCAAAGTTTCTGCTTGGTTGACAGTGAAGTGCTTCTAAATCGCCACCTTCGGGTAGCTGCAAACCGTTGGCACAAGGTTCATGAAAGACAATACAACTAAATAAGACTAAATATGGAAAACAGATTTTTAGATGTACCAATAATATCTATTGACAGTACCACATGCAATAAATGTGGTCTTTGCTCAAAAATTTGTCCAATTAGGGTATTTGATTTTAGAAAAGAGGAAATACCAGTTATTCAAAACAATGATGAATGTGTATTATGTGGTCAATGTTTATGTGTTTGTCCAACAAATTCAATTAATCATAGTGGATTTGATAAATCGAACTTTATAAAAATTCAAAATAAAAGTAAAATTGATACCAATAATGCTTTTGACTTCTTAACACAAAGACGGTCAGTGAGAAATTATCGAAAAGAAATACCTTCAAATGAAATATTAGAAAAAATAGCAAATATTGCCGGATTCGCACCCAGTGGACCCCATCACAGAGTTGGTTGGATAAGAAATATTACTATAGTTTCAGGATATGACAATATGAAAATTGTTTCAGATATTTCTGCTGATTATATGACTAAAATGATAAAAACGCTAGGTAGTTGGTACATGAAATTAGCAGCTAAATATGACGACAGGGCAAAAGCCGCATTGGGAATTATACCGAGTTTCAAGTATTCACTAAATGAGTATAAAACAGGAAACGATTTAATAACTTACAATGCACCTGCCGCAATTTTTCTTCATGCACCGATTAAATCATCTACGCCTCAGACAGATTGCGATGCAGCTTGTATGTTGATTCAATTATATGCTGAAGCAAATGGATTGGGAACATGTTGGAATGGAATCATACAAGGAGCAGCAGCAGGAGATTATATAAAGAATTTTAAAAAGATGTCAGAATTTTTGAAAATTCCAAATGGACATAAATGCTATGCAGCTATGACAATTGGTTTTCCTTCAATTAAATTACACAGTATACCGGAAAGAAAAACAGAAATATCATGGATAAATTGACAAAAACCCTGTGCATAACACGCGGTATAGTTAATTGCCGATGCAGTGTGTATTCGAGCGGTACAGCTCGTATCAAAAGTAGTTGTAACTTGATAGGAAAGTGCTTCGAAATCGGCAACTAACCATACCGCCGTCCGTTATGCACAAGCGGAGAAAAGACAACGACACAGCAAATTGACAATGAAAATGGAATATTAAACTTGGAATGAAAAACGAAACTGACAGACAAATAACCCGACACTCACTGCCGACCAGAATGTGTTTTAATTTTTTTTACCCACCGCACAAAAATTTTGAAATTCTGCCGACCCACATTGCACACATTGCCAAAGCCCCACGAGCCATCGCTACAACCAAAGCTTTGTCAAAGAGTGCAATCTTGCCGACACACAAGGAAGTGCTATATTTACAATTCTGATTAAACCAAAGACATTATGCTTTTAGATAACAAGACAAAAACTGAAGACAGCGAATTTTACAAAGTATTCGACTACATTAAAAACTATACAGAGAAAGGCGGACTTGACATAGTTACCGGCTTTTTCTCAATTTATGCCTTGGCATTGATGAAAGATGATGTAAATCAAGCTGAAAAATTCAGGATGATTCTTGGAAACCTTATGCAAGAAGAATCTCAACTTAACAAAGTTATTGACTTGCTTAATGGCGACCCAAGTATCACAAGTACATTTACTCTTAGTGCATCGGCTCAAAAAGCAGTTGAATTTTTAAAACAAGACAAAGTATTAGTTAAAACAATACAAAGGAATTTCTGCCACGCAAAAGCATATATCTATAACGACAAAGACACTAGAAAAAACTTTCATATTATTGGCAGCTCTAACTTGACAGATGCCGGACTTGGAATAAAGGACAGCAGCAATATTGAATTAAACACCGCTACAACAGGCAATGACAACGACTATAAAGAAATAAAAAAATGGTTCAAACACCAATGGGATAATATTGCACAGGAAAAAATTGAGTTACCAGATAAAACAAAAGTTGATGTAAAAAAACATTTGATTGAACTTATTACAAATCTTTGGAAACCTTGGGAGCCAATTGATTTATACTACAAAGTCCTTTATGAATTATTCAAAGACGATGTACTTTCCCTTGCAACTGATGCTGAATTCAAGAGAGAAATTGCACATTTGGAGGAAACTATTATTTATAAAACTCTTTTCCCGTATCAGCAAAAAGGTGCAATCAGTTTGATAAAAATGCTTCAAAAATTCAATGGAGCAATTTTAGCCGATGCTGTTGGTTTGGGAAAAACCTGGACTGCTTTGGCTGTAATGAAATACTTTGAAACCAAAGGTTACACAGTAGTTTTGTTTTGTCCTAAAAAACTCCGGAATAATTGGGAGCAATATCAATCGCATAGAGGTTCAAGATTTGAAAGAGACGAAATTGAGTATTTTGTAAGAAATCACACAGACCTTCAAGATGAACGATTAACGAATGGATATCCTGACTTCCCACTTTTAAAAATACAAAGAAAGCAGAAACTGCTTATCGTTATTGATGAAAGCCACAATTTGCGGAATGACAAATCTTCTCGTTACAAATTTTTAGTTGATAATGTTTTAATGCCCGAGAGGATTAAGCGGGATGTAAAAGTATTGCATCTATCAGCTACGCCAATCAACAACAAATTGATGGATATTAGAAATCAGTTTAAATTGATGACCAAAGGACAAGATGATGGATTTAAGGAAACTGATTTGGAAATTGAAAGTTTGGAAAACATTTTCCGAAATGCTCAAAAGGATTTTGGAGAATGGACAAGTCTTGACAATAGAAAAATTGCTGACTTTATAAGTAAACTTCCTTTAAAATTTGAGAAATTAACGGATGCTCTCATTGTTGCAAGAACGAGAAAACTAATTGAAAGCGAGTTTGGGGAAATGAATTTCCCGAAAAAGGGCAACCCAATAAACAATTATATAACACCTGAAAAGATTGGAAATTTAAAATCATTTGACGATATATTAAATGCTTTGCGGGTAAACCTGACTGCTTATCGCCCATCGGAATACATCAAAGACTTGAAAATTGAAAGTGTTTTGGAAAACCCGAAACAACGAGAAAAGTTCTTGGTTAAAATGATGTATATCCTGTTAATGAAGCGACTTGAATCAAGCTGGTATTCATTCAAACTTACAGTTGAAAATATCTTGAATCATCACGCGAATGCTTTAGAAAAGGTTGAGAAATTCATAAAAACAAAACAAGATACAACCATTGAAAGCGAACTAACTGGCGAAGAGCAGGAAGAAATTGAAGAAACAGCAGCAGAGATTGATGGAGAAAACGAAGAGCCAATAACACTGGGAAAAAAGAATCCAATTGCTTTATCATCAATATCTAAGATTGACCTTTTCAAAAAGCATCTTGAAGCAGACATTGTAAAACTTAAAAAGTTAAAAGAAAACCTTGATGATTTTGAAAAGGATTTCAATGAGAAAAAGACAAACGACCCAAAACTAGATAAACTCATTGAACACATAAGATCAAAACAAAAGGGAGAAAATAAAAAAGTATTAATTTTTACCGTATTCAAAGACACTGCAAAATTTTTATACGATAAACTGAAAGAACATAAAATTGCAAATCTTGCCTATGTTTCTGGCTCAATCAGTGAAACAATTGACGGTTATACTGGCGAAAAATTTGAAATCATACTTGAACGATTTGCGCCTTATACCAAACTCTACAACGAAAAAGACTGGACTGAGCTTTACGAAAAAGCAAATCTTGGTGATGAATTTAAAGAAGGAGATAAATGGAAAGTATCTTATGAAAAGTGGCTTGAAATTATTAGAAAACACGATAAAAATACCCTAAAAAAGATTGAAGCTCCAATTGATGTTCTAATTGCAACCGACTGTTTAAGTGAAGGGCAAAACTTGCAAGACTGCGACACAGTTGTAAACTACGATATACACTGGAATCCGGTTCGCCTGATTCAACGAATGGGGCGTATTGACCGTCTTGGTTCTCCGAATAAATTAATTTACGGAATAAACTTCTGGCCCGGGAAAAACTATGAAGATTATTTGCGATTAAAATCAAGAGTTGAAAACCGTATGGCGTTGATGAGTGTTGTTGGTACTGAATTAGACGATAATCTTACACCGGAATTTCAGAAAATGGTTGAAGACAATCCCTTGTTGCCAAAACAAGCTCAAAAAATGCTCGACCAGTTACAGATAACCTGGGATGATATTGAAGTTAACGATGAAACACTTGGATTAAATGACTTGTCGCTTGAGCAATTCAGACAGGAGTTGTTTGAGTTTTTCAAAAAGAATGAGGAGTTTTTTAAGAAAATACCAAATGGAGTTTTCACAGGTTTCAAATTTAAGCCAAACAAAAAATGGAAAGATTTACCTGATAGCGTTGTAGCTGTTCTTGGCTATCCCAAACGACCTGATGAAGTTACAAACCACGTTTACGAAGAAATCCATCTTCTGCATCAATCTTTTGACGATAAAGGTAAAGGCGTTTTATTAAATAACAATCAGGAAATTCTTGCTTTATTACGGCATCACAAGTTGGAAATTCGTTATGTGACTAAACAAATTGAAAATGCCGATAAAGACATTATTCAAAAATTATCCGAATCTGTTTCGCATTGGGTAAAATCGCAAGCAATGCCTGTAGCCGTGAACCAAATTCAGAATATGTTTACTGGCGACATAACGCCAAAGAAAATTTCACCTGAACAAAAGAAACTTGAAGATAAGTTTAAACCCGAAAATTTTGATTTAATAAACTGGTTTGTAATATCGAATAAATAAGCAGAATATGGCTAAAAACAGAAAAATACAAGTTAAACAAACGGAGATAACAATCATTTTTAAAGACAACATTGATTTTATTAGTTTAACTGATATGACAATGAATTTTAAAGAAGGTAGCGGGCTGATTGGTAAGTGGATTACAAACAAAAATACTTTAGAATATTTAGGTACGTGGGAAAAAATCAATAATCCAAAGTTTAATTACCCCGAATTCGGGGTAATTGAAAATGAGGCTGGAGTTAACCGTTTCATTATGTCTGTAGGGCAATGGATTGAAAGGACTAATTCAATAGGAATGTTGGTAAAACCCGGAAGATATGGTGGAACATTTGCCCATAAAGATATTGCATTTCACTTTGCAATGTGGCTTAGTCCGGAGTTTCAGATCTATTTGGTGAATGAATTCCAACGACTTAAAGCAGACGAAAATGACCGTTTGAAACTGGAATGGAACCTTCAACGAACTTTAGCTAAGGTAAATTACAGAATACATACCGATGCCATCAAAGAAAACCTTATTCCACAGGAACTCTCAAAATCACAGATACAATATATTTATGCCGATGAAGCAGATATGTTGAATATGGCTTTGTTTGGAATGACCGCAAAACAGTGGCGAGACAATAATCCCGAAAAGGAAGGCAATCTCAGAGACTATGCTACTATTGAACAATTGGTGGTATTATCAAATTTAGAAAGTATTAATGCTGTATTGATTCATCAAGGTTTGTCTCAACCTGAACGACTCAAGCAATTGAACCAAACTGCCATTCAACAAATGAAGTCTTTGGTGAATAACTTGAATATTAAACGACTTAAATAATAAAATATGAACCTCGAAATATTTAATAATGCATCTCTTTTTGAAGCAGCAACTAATCTATTTCAGCAATTAGGGATTAAACTCAATTCAAATACTGCTGAAGCATTGCCTACAAAGGATTTATTGAAAAGCTTTTACAAAGACAACGAGGTTTTTAATTCTATTAAAAGCACTTATTTTATTGGTATTATAGACGATTCGGTGTTTCAGGCAACCGGAATGTTTGATGTAAATTACAGCATAAAAGAAGCATTGCAACAAGGCGATAAAAACTACGATGGGCTGATGCTTTTTGCTTTGGAACTGACAAAGAAACCAACACGAACTGAAATATCTGAAATTACAAGGGCATTTAACCGCATAAGCCAGAAAATGCCGGTAGCATTGGTTTTAAAATACGCTATCGAAAAAGAAGCAGTCATTTCAATTGCAATTAGTGAACGGTTCAAATATTTACAAAACTGGAGGCAAGGCGAAAAAGCAGGAAAAGTTATTATCCTCCGAGACATATACACAACCAATACACACACCGGGCACAAACGTATATTGCTCGACCTTGTGAAACCGACAGGAGTTACAAACTATGCTCAGCTTCACGCACTATGGTTAGAAGTACTTGATGTAAATATTCTGAACAAAAAATTCTTTCAGGAGCTTGCCAACTGGTATTTCTGGGCAATGGATAAAGTGCAGTTCCCTGACGATATTGAGAAAAAGAAAGACGTACGAAACGCCACAAACTTAATTCGCCTTATTACAAGGGTAATTTTTATTTGGTTCATAAAAGAAAAACATCTTGTTCCGGCTTCTTTGTTTAATGAAAAATACCTTGAAAAGATTTTAAAGGATTTTCAGAAAAACAAGAAGTCAGGCAACTATTATCAGGCAATACTTCAAAATTTATTTTTTGGCACACTTAATCAGAAAATGGATGAAAGGGATTTTGCCGAAGACCACAACCGAACCAATAAACTTGACCAAGGTATAAAAAACAAATATCGCTATCCAGATAAATTCAACATTTCTAAAAAAGAGATTATTGATTTATTCAAAGACATTCCTTTTCTGAATGGTGGTTTGTTCGATTGCCTTGATAAGTTTGATGAAGAAAAACTTGAAAAGGGAAAGAAAGAACAAGTATTTGTTGATGGGTTTACCCGACTTGATGGCAAACAAGCCATAGTTCCCGATTATTTATTTTTTGGAATTTATCCTGATGTAGATTTAACAGAATATTACGACCCCGAAGCGAAAAGACCAATAGTTAAAAATGTAAAAGGTTTGATTAACATTCTGAATAATTTCAAATTTACAGTTGCTGAAAACACCCCGATAGAAGAAGAAATTGCCCTTGACCCTGAATTGTTGGGCAAAGTGTTTGAAAACCTTTTGGCAAGTTATAACCCCGAAACTAAAACCACTGCACGAAAACAAACAGGCAGTTTTTATACACCTCGCGAGATTGTCAACTATATGGTTGACGAATCTTTGATTGAATACCTGAAACAAAATACTGAAATTAAAGCTGATGACTTTGATAGTCGTTTAAGAAATTTGTTTTCATACAATGACGAAGGCAATCCTCTTAATTCAAAAGAAACCGATGAACTTATTGAGGCAATTAATAATGCCAAAATACTTGACCCTGCTTGTGGTTCGGGTGCTTTTCCAATGGGGGTATTGCACAAAATGGTGCATTTACTTCAAAAACTTGACCCCGGCAACGTTAAATGGAAAGCACAGCAAAAAGAAAAAATTATCGGAAATCAGATAAAAGAACTCGAAAAAGATAAAAAAGCAATTGCAGGTTTAAGTGATAAAGCAGTTAGAGAAAAAGCAATTCAGGCAGTGGATGAACGATTGAAAGAAATTGATGAAATTTTTGAAAGCAAAAATAATTTTGACGACTATGCCCGTAAACTTTACCTGATTGAAAACTGCATTTATGGCATAGATATTCAGCCCATTGCTGTGCAGATTTCAAAGCTTCGCTTCTTTATTTCACTAATAATTGACCAGGACAAAGACAGTAAAAAAGACAACCTTGGTTTCCGTTCGTTGCCAAACCTTGAAACTAAGTTTGTTGCAGCAAATACGCTTATAAGTTTAGAAATACCCACAACCGATTTATTTTCTGAAAACAACCCCATTAAACTTTTACAAGAGCAACTTAAAGCCACACGGCACGAATACTTTAATGCGAAAACAAGAAAAGAAAAACTGCGTTTACAACAGCAGGACAAAGCACTTCGAAAAAAAATTGCGGCTCAAATAAGCGATACCTTAATACACAAAAAAGAAGAAGAAATAAAAAGCCTCGAAAAACAATTAGCCGAAGCAAAAAAGAAGCTGGTTCAAATTGAAGCCGGTCCCGAGCAAAAAGAAACCATTGAAAGTACCAACCTTTTCGGTCAAACCGAAACCACAGTTATTGATAAAAAGAAAGAAAAAATAAAAGCCCAGAAAAGCAACATTTCATTTATTGAAAAACAAATAAACTCACTGAAAGCAGCCGATAACAAAGATGCCATACAAAAAGTTGCCAAACAAATTTCATCTTTCGACCCTTACGACCAAAACCACTATGCCAACTGGTTTGAACCCGAATGGATGTTTGGAAATGAAGTGAATGGTGGTTTTGATATACTTATTGGCAATCCACCCTATGGTATTGTTAAATCTACCAATACTGAAAAGCATATTTTAACACAATATCAAGCATATTATACAGCTGATTTCAAGGTGAATTTATTTGCACTATTTATAGAAAAATCTATTAAACTAAGTAAAGATGGAAGTATAAATTCTTTCATTATTCCTGATAGTTCATTGAATCTACCGGCCTTTAAGAAACTTAGAGAATACATTCTGAAAACAACTCAATTAGCATTTATTGCTCATTATAATGAAGATGTATTTGAAAGTGCAGCTGTTGGCAAATCAGTAATTCTCTCATATATTAAAGGCATAAAGGGAGAATCTTTCCTTTTCCGTTCTTTTAAAAATTCTTTTGAATTTGAAGAAAATCTTATAGAAAATTCTAAGGTAATAAAGGACAACGATTTAAAATTTGTGTATAAGTCAAATGAATCAGGTATTGATTATCTTCTTGACAAACTCAAAGCAATTAAAACAAAACTATCTGATTTTTGCGAAGTATATGATGGTATCAATCCAGGAAGCGAGGAAATTAAAGGCACATTAATAACTGAAAAAAAAATAGATAGTTATTCAAAAAAAATCATAGATGGCAAATGTTTTTACAAGTATACTCCTATTGAGTGGGATGGATATTATATATACTATAGTGTTGAATTTGTTGAAAAGCTTAGACGTAAGATTGAATCAAAGGGTGGCTCATTTACAGCAAGAATTATAAAGAAAACCAATTTTTTTACGCAACCTAAAATTGTTACTCGTCAAACAGCAGATACAATAATTGGCACAGTTGATTTAAGCAAATATTATGTAAAAAACTCAATTCATTCGACAATTTTAAAAAAGGAATTTTCAAATAGTATAACATTATATTATGTTCTTGGCATTTTAAACTCTAAAATTATTGAGTGGTTCTATAAAACCGAATCTCTTGAATCTGGTCGACTTTTCCCACAAGTTAAAATTGAACGATTAAGAAATCTACCATTTGTTATTGGGAAGGACAAATCCATAATAAATCAAGTGCAAGATTTCGTTATTAAAATCATTGAAACCAAAAGATCAAATCTTGAAATTGACACATCAAAACTTGAAAATCAAATTGACAGCTTGGTTTACAAGCTATATGATTTAACGGAAGAAGAAATAAAAATAATTGAAGGAAATGAATAGCCACCGCAGCAGCCACACACATTGTCAAGTCGCGCCAGCCGACCCACAAAACAAAACTTAGCAAAGAGTGTGTCTGTTCCAGCCCAAGAGAAGAATTTCAAAATTTTTCTCCCACGCTTTAGAAAGAAAAAAATTTAAAACACGCCAAAACACGGGCAACACAGACAGTAAAGGAAAATGAAACGAATGAGAAGTTTAATATGAAAGTGCAATTTGACAGGAACCTACGGACAGACAAGAACCGCCAGTGCATAACAGGCGGTATATTTTATTGCCGAGTTAGTGAGTATATGGGCGTTTCAGCATCTAATAAACTTTTGTGTAACTTGACAGGACAGTGCTTCGTAATCGGCAACAAAAACATACCGCCAAACCGTTAGCAAACATAAAAAGACCGTTCATACTTAAAAAAAAATAAGAGGCATGAAAAAGATAATATTAATTATCACAGGATTATTTATAATTCAGACTGTGAATAGCCAGATTTATTATCCATTCCCAACAGATACATCTACATGGGATTGCTTATTTTGGCATCAATGGTCACCTTCAGACATACACCTGACCAATACTCAATACTGCTTGCAAGGAGATACAATTATTGACGGAAACTCATATAATAAAATCTATTATGTTGAACCTGACAACTTTACCCTTGACACTATTTATATTGGAGGAATAAGGGAGGATTCATCAAAGAATATTTATTTTTTCCCAAACAATGAAAGTCTCCCCACACCGGGACCAATTAGTTTTCCAAGTGATACAACAGAATATTTGATATACACATTTAATAATCTTGACATTGGAATGATTTTACCAATTGAAAATAATACAGAAATGATGGTAATAGGAATTGATTCGGTTCTAGTTGGTAATAATTATCGTAAACGATACACAATCCAAAACAATAACTTTGGTAATGATTATTGGATAGAAGGAATTGGGAGTATAAATGATTTATTTAGTTCATTTACATATTTATTTGAGTGGGAATATTACACTTTATGTTTTACAGATACTTCTACTTATTACATTAATTCTCCAAATGGTGAAGACTCTTGTCATTACTGGATTCCTGTAGGATTAACAGAGAACATAAAGAGTAAAATATATTTATATCCAAATCCTGCTTCAAATACAATTATTATTAAATCAATCGCAGAAGAACAAACAGGATTAATCAATATTTATAATTTGACTGGAAAACTAATCATTCAAGACAAATTAGTAGATTCTGAAATAGAAATAAATATTGAACGAATTAAAACAGGACTTTACATAGTTGAAATTGATTATGGAAAAAGAAAACAACACTCAAAATTCATAAAGAAATAAATTACGTTTGCTAACAAAAAATATAGTGCATTTGGCAGATAGTGCTAAGATTGAAGATGATAGCAATAAATAAAATTAGTCGTAAATTGAAAATGAAGCGTTTCAAAAAGCCAAACGCACCATATTCAAACCGTTGTGTGCAAGCTAAAGAGAACATCATCAAAACTAAAAATACGATGAAAGAAAACAATGAAAATTTAAGATGGATTATAAGTATTTGCATCTGCTGCTGCTTATTATCAAGCAATACCTATTTGTATGCGCAAACTACAGATTATAATAATTTGGAAAATTGGGAAGATATCTGCTATTGCTCAACGAACAACTCGTATCATCCCAGTACGATTGTTAGTGCTGATAATAATTGGCAACTTTTATTAGCAATGAAAAACGGAGTTACTCTGAAACAGTTGGATTCTTTACAAGTTCCTTATACTAAAAGCCAACTCTTATTATTAATGTCGCAGCGACTTTTGAAAAAAGATAGCCTCATATATAAAACTATCATTCCAATTTTGAATAGTAATCAGACCTCTCTTTTAAGAAAACAATCACAATTTGTTGCAAATGAAATATATCTTGAGATTGAGCAAGAATGTCGTGATTTGGTCACTTTTTTATCAAAACAAAACAGGTCGAATAACGCCTATTCTATATTATTTTCATATGTGTTGGACGGACTAATTTGGAGACAATTTGAAAAAGAAGAGATTATAAAAGAAACGGATAACTCGGGAACTTGGAGTGGAAATTATTGGTTTTTAACACCAAAGCGCCTAGTTGATTGTGGCGGAACGAATTCTTTATCAAATGAGGATATTGAATTTAATTGGAACTGGTCATATTCAGAAAAGGTAACAGACGGACTGTGGAATAAGAATATAGAGGCACTTTTTCCCATCGCACAAGGTAATTCTATTCCTGACAAAGAAACAATTAATGAATTTGCAGAATATGGCTTTTTCGACAAATATTCCCATCTGACCATCCCAGTAATCAACGAAAAAGAAAATAACGACTTATATTCATTATCTATAGAAATTACAGATAGATTGTTGCTTACATTTAAAGCAAAAGCTGATGTTGAACAAATTAAAACCACATATGGATTTAGCAACAACAGTGAAGCGGTGGTTATTTTTTACCACGAGGTTATGTTCGATTTAATGGACTTGCTGTTAGTAAATCAAGTTATTCAATTACCAACAGCTTTTAAAAATTCTGACAAAGCAACCATCAAAGATGCTGCCGATTTATGTTTTATTGTAATGTTGAAATAATGAAAGCCAGCACACAACACGCAATAAAAAACATAGGGCAGAAAGTGCTAAATCTGAACGACATAACATTTAATAAACGACTTGGTAACTTGATAGTTAGGTGCTTTGAAATGCCCTACGTTTCTTATTGCCATCCGTTACCGCTAATGCTGG
>Ga0265294_10007456_pt1 | contig 12950 bp, 9 predicted proteins | sample MunlanPumphouse3_FD_192504 | JGI IMG/M metagenome (GOLD analysis project Ga0265294, IMG submission 192504) | Groundwater microbial communities from a municipal landfill in Southern Ontario, Canada - Pumphouse #3 | ecosystem: Environmental > Aquatic > Deep subsurface > Groundwater | place... | reverse complement strand
CCCGTTTTTGTGGCAATTACCTTTTTATATTTATATTCGTTAAAAAACGGAATTAAGCCCTTTAATTGGGTCACTTTTTCTATTTTTGTTTTTTTTCAATTACACTATTTTCAACGCTCTTTTGTTTTCCCACCTTTGATGCGCGGGAGTAGCAAAATGCCGATTTCGATTATTGCCATGGGGTTTTTCTTTAATACGATGAATGCTTATATGCAAGGTGGTTGGCTGTTCTATGTTTGCCCCGAAATTCAATATGAAATCAGTTGGTTCTGGTCTGTTCCTTTTATTATCGGGACGATTCTGTTCTTCCTCGGAATGGTAATTAACATGCATGCCGACCGGATTATTCGGGCTTTGCGCAAAGATAAAAACGACAATAATTATTACATTCCTCACGGTTTTTTATTTAATAAAATCAGTTCTGCCAACTATTTTGGTGAGATCTTGGAGTGGGTCGGCTTTGCCATTTTATCGTGGTCGCCGTCCGGCTTGGTCTTTGTTCTATGGAGTTTTGCGAATATCGTTCCTCGTTCTAAAGCTGTGTATGAGAGATATATACAGTTCTTTGGTGATGATTTTAAAAAACTAAAACGAAATAAAATTTTCCCTTATATCTACTAACTCTTGTCCATTATGAAAATTTATAAAATCGTCTTATTCATTTTTCTTGCTATTGCACTCTTGGGAGTTATTTGCTGTTATTTTCCGGAAAATGGTATCCAATTGGGAAGTATTCAGTTACGTTTCCCTCAAATAGAAAAGATTTTGACGCGCCACTCCGCTCAAGCTCAAGTTCCTGAAATCAATAATGTGGAACAAATGGAGAATCTTGCTAAGAAAAACGAACTTCATAATCAAAAAGATAGCTTAGATTTTTACAAAAAAATCATGTCCACTCACATTTCGCGGTTTTATTTTCCTCACGATGATATGAATTATTTTGAGAGTTTTTTTCAAAAAGCGTCACAGGCAAAATCGAATGGAAAAATTGTCAGGATATTGCATTATGGGGATTCTCAAATAGAATTGGACAGAATCAGTAAAGAGTTGCGCGGCTTTTTTCAGAAACGTATGGGTGGGGGCGGCCCGGGCTTGTTGCCGATTGTACAAGCTGTGCCGACTTCAACGGTTTATCAATCATCATCTGACAATTTTACCTTGTTCATGTCTTATGGAAACGGCAGCCGCGATTCAAAACGAATGTACGGACTAATGGGCAAATACTATCGGGTTCATGGTAGCGGAAGTTGCTCTGTTTCAAGGACTCAAGCTCGCAAAATCAGATTAATACTCAACGATCATTCCGGAAATTTTAACGTAAGTTTGCGTTATAAAGACGTGGTTTTGGAAGAAAATTGTGATAGCACAACGGGACTTAAAATCGTGGAATGGAATTTGGAAACCCCCATTTCGGCTTTCTCACTTCATTTTAGCGGTACAGCGGATTTGCACGGATTAATGGTTGACAACGGCTTCGGTGTGGCAGTTGATAATATCCCGATGCGCGGTTGTTCAGGGACCATGTTTACACAAATCAATTCGGATTTGCTTCGACAAACTTATCAGCAAACAGATGTAGGAATGATTATTTTGCAATATGGTGGCAATACCATTCCGGGAATTAAAAGCAAGGCAGGGGTTGAGCATTATAAAAAACAGATCGGGAATCAAATTGCATATCTCAAAAAATTATATCCCGATACGCCCATTTTGTTCGTCGGACCCTCCGATATGTCCACAAAAATTAATGGAGAGTTGCAAAGTTATCCCTATTTAGATGATGTGGTAGAAGCCTTGAAAGCTGCGGCGATAGAAAATGGAGCTGCTTTCTGGAATATGTACGAAGTGATGGGCGGCAATAATTCAATGATTGCGTGGGTTAATAATGGGCTCGCCGGTAATGACTATGTGCATTTTTCGCCCTCCGGCGCAGATAAAATTGCAAACTATTTGTTAGATGCTTTTTCCATTATTTATGATTTTCATCGCGCCAATGGCTCTATTAAATAAATGATAATGAACTCTGAGATGAAAAAATTCTGTTGTGCAAAACTTCTTTTGCCATTTGTTCTGATTATTTTTTCGGTAAATATTTCCGCGCAAGAGTTGTATCCTGTCGCTGTTGATTCATTTCCCAATGCAGATTTTCAAAAAGATACCCTTTCGTTTAGTTTAGATACCTCCAATTTGGTTCCCTTTTTTCATAAATTTAGTAAAATAGTGAATGATAATAGCGGGAATATCAATATATTGCATCTGGGAGCTTCACATGTACAAGCCGGCACAATGTCGCACCGTATTCGCCGAAATTTACTTTTCCAATTCCCCGATTTGATAGCACGAAGAGGAATGATTTTCCCCTATTCTGCTGCTCCCAAGTGCAACAATCCCAATGACTATTTAGTTAAAAAAAATACGACCTTTGGGTTGGTCCGCAACGTTTACAAAAATGTTGAAAAACCATTGGGCGTTACCGGAATAGCCGTTTATACCTCCGATACTTTAGCTGAACTGACGATTTTTTTGAAGGATTCCGATTTGACGTTTGTCACCGACAGAATTATCCTGTTGGGGTTTCCCGATAGTACGTGGGTAACCCCCACCATTGTCATTGACGAAATTGAGTATTTCCCCGTTTCGGTGGATACTGCCGACCGCCGCTATATCTATGATGTCCCTTTTATTAAGGATTCTTTTGATATTCGGTTTAATTGCCCGCCCAATGGTAGTTTTACCCTCACCGGTATTTTTTTGGATAGTGACGCACCGGGTATTTCATTTCATTCCATTGGGGTCAATGGGGCTAACTCAAATGATTATCTGAAGTGCGATTATTTTGAAAAAGATTTGCAACTCATTAATCCTGACCTTGTTATCTTTGGAATTGGGATCAATGATGCTGCCGGAAGCAGTTTTGATACGGTGGCTTTTGAACGAAATTATCTTATGCTTATCAATAAAATTAAAAATGTTAATCCCGATTGTGCTTTCATTTTTATTACCAATAACGATAGTTATAAAAGAGTATCGCGAAGGAAATATGCTGTTAATCAGAACGGTCCGATAATCAGACGCGCTTTTTATCGATTGGCAGAACAAACGGGTGGGGCAGTGTGGGACCAATTTGACATAATGGGAGGCTTGCGCTCCATGGAGAAGTGGAGAGTGGCTAAATTGGCACAATACGACCGTGTTCATTTTACATATAGTGGTTATAATATTATGGGTGACCTTTTCTTTAACGCTTTTCTCGATGCTTGGGAAAAAGTGAAGAATCTTCCTCCTTCCAATTGAGTTGTTAATCTTATTTTGATCATAAATCTTTCTTTTGCCTTTTGAACAGATTGGAATTTAAACAAAACTTTCTTGCAGCTCTTTCTCCTTTATATGATGAGTTAGAGTGCGGTGCTATTTTTCGTCTTTATGTAAAGGATAAATTAAAAATTCCATACTATCAATTTTGTCTTGAGATGATGCAGTCACTTCCCGAGCCTATTCATTATGATGATGATTTGAAGCGATTAAGCCACGGGGAACCGATCCAATATGTGTTGGGAAGAACGGTTTTTTGTGATTTGATTTTTAAAACGGATGCTCGCGCACTGATTCCGCGCCCGGAAACCGAAGAATTGGTTGGCTGGGTACTTCAGAATAATGATGTGATGGGTCGGTTGTTGGATATTGGTACGGGAAGTGGAGCCATCGCTGTCAGCCTGGCTCACCGTTGGCGCAATACAGATGTTTTTGCCATCGACATCTCTTCCGATGCCTTAGAACTCGCTCGCGAAAATGCTGAATTAAACGGTGTTACCATAGATTTTGCGCAAATGGATATTCTCCAAGACAACATCAATCTTCCCTCTTTTGATCTCATTATCAGCAATCCGCCTTATGTTCCGGAAAGAGATAAAAAGGATTTATGTACTAATGTTATTGATTATGAGCCATATACAGCACTCTTTGTTCCCGATTCAAATCCTTTGCTGTTTTATGATGCGATTGCCAAGTTTGCGTCTAAACATTTGAATAATAACGGAAAACTATATTTTGAGACCTACCAATCGTTTCATTCGGAATTAGTGCAGATGTTGAGCGATTACGGTTTTTGTCAAATAAAAAGCAGAAATGATTTTGCGGGGAAGCCGCGTTTCATTTCTGCTTTATGGGAATCTTAATATGGTTTAAAAAACGTTCAAGATATTAGTAATCACTAATTTTTCATTTCCATCGGTAACGATGTCAATACGGTAAGTGTAAGTGGCATTGGTTTTGATTTTACCCTTGATCGAGCCGTCCCAGCTAAAATGAGGATCTGTGGAAGTAAAGACGAGTTTGCCAAAGCGGTCATAAATATAAATGACAAAATCTTTAATGCCCTTGGTGGTAGGCAGACAGAATACGTCGTTGATACCGTCAGGGTTGGTTGGGGTAATGGCGTTGGGCAGGTACAGATTATAGGGGCAAATGTTGAAGATGGTAATGTCGGATTCGTTTTCGCAGCCGTCTTTTACGGCAGTAACGGCATACTCACCACCTTCCGTAACAGACAGATTTTGAGTGGTTTGTCCGTTATTCCACAGATAAGAATCGCAATCATTTTCAGGAACGCGCAGTGCTGTAGCTCCCATATCTTCAAAGCAATGGTTGTAATCTTTGCCGAGGTTTACATTGGGAAGTGGTTTAATGGTCAGGGTCAGGGTGACGGTACTATCGCACCCATATTGATTTGGTAGGACAATGTGCGGGGTAATGGTGCCGGCGGTTAATTGTGAGGGTAATGAGAACCCGTTTTCGCGGTAGCTTTCGCCTTGGCATATTTCATCGGTAATGGTAGAATCGGAAGTGGGGCGGATAATAATTTCCTGAGAAATAGTAACTAAGCATCCATCAGCGGCGTAGGAAAGGAGCGAATAGGTCGTTGTCGTATCCGGTTCAATGAACAGAGTAGAAGAGGTGCCTATCGTATCTGTTCCAAGCACCCACGTATATGTGTTGCCGCCGGAGGCCGACAGTGTGGTAAATTCTCCTTCGCATAAATCAAAATCTCCACTAATAACCGGCATATTAGACAATAAATCAATAGTATAAGAAATCGTATCCAGACATTCGCCGTTGCTTAAGCCGGCAATCATGGTAACGACATAGGTGCCGGGACCCGGAAAATCGTGGGTTGGGCTGTATTGGTCTGAGGTTGTTCCATCGCCAAAATCCCAATGGGCAGTTTCACACGGTTCGTTAAAACCATTGGGAGTTAGCCCATCAAAAGAAACGGCACTTGTATTGGTAAAGTTATAAGACCAAGTGCAGCTATCGCGTTCCATTTCAAAATTAGCAAGTGGGTATCTTGCTGTCAATGAAGTTGTTAATTGGAATCCACAACTTGCATCTCCCACAAAAGAAACCCAGCAGCAGAGTACATCATGACCTCCACCTACAGAGATGGTGATGGATTGGTCGGTAGAAAGAGTGCTATTGGGTGCACTTTCATAGTACCAGCGATAGTTGAAACCGGCGGGGGCAGTATAGGTATTGCTCAGCATTTCGCCACACGTTTCTGCAACAATGGTTCTTTTTTTACAACCGAGGGTAAAATAGGCATATCCGTAGTGCCCGCCTTGGTCGCAATCGTAAGTTGTCAGACGTACACGAACAGTTTGTCCGTGGTAAGCCGATAAGTCGGCACCGACATTGGTCCAATCTTTCCAAAGAACGCTGTTGGCAGCGGTGTTCCAACCCAAACTTGTGCTGGCAACAAAGTCTGCCGCACCGCAAACGGGGTCGATTTGTTGATTGTTTTGATTTAAGAGCTCAAAAGTAAAGCGTGGTTGTTCAGAGGGATCATGTCCGGGTTCTTCCAGGACGGCTGCATATTTTAACAGCAAAATGTCGGCAACGGTGGTATCCACTAAAAAGTCGTATGAAATACTTTCGGCTTCGTAGTTGGTATTCCAGTTTCCCAAGCGTACAGAATATAATTCGCAAGGAGGAATGGTATGCAGAAGGTTACCCGTTCGGGGGTCTAATTCGTCAATATAATGGACGGTATGCCGGCTTGACATCTGCGAGTAGCCGTTATCCACTACGCCAATGGTAGCGTATGGATTGTCAAATGTTCCATACGTGCAGATAATATTCGGATTTGCCCAATCTGAAAAATCAATACATACATTGTCATCCGGCACGCAAAAAGAGGTTACGTAAGGGGTTTCTGTGGTAACGACGCCGTCATTTCCGCAGTCATAGTATATATAAATGTCGTATGTGGCAAAAGTGGTTAAGCCCATTAGTGTGCAAGAAGTCCCGTTGACCACCATGGTGGTTCCTGTTCCCGGGGTAAACCCTGAAAGTCCGTATTCAACGATATAGTTGGTAACCGTTGGGTCTAATGAGGCCACCCACGATACATCAACGCCGAGGAGTCCATTGGTAATTTGGACGCCATAAGGAGATCCTCCGCACGTGCAACCGCCTCTACATGAGACTTGTAATATAAATCCGTCGTAGGTTACAGACCCGTCGGTGGTGAATTGCACCGTCAAAGGACCTGTTGTAGAAGTTACATCAATATTGCCACTTCCTGAAACACGGCAAAGTTGGGTGCCGCCCGTGCCTGCTCCATCATAAATAGTCACGTAATCGAAGCTGCTTTCTGTGTAATATGTCCCTTCCAAATGGACAACGCAGCCCGCCGTACCAGGGTTGATAGTCATATAACCGGAACAACTGTTCGAATAAGTGCCGGTTCCACCCGGATCATATATAGTCCCGGAACAAATCGTTTGGGTTGAACTTCCACTCGCCGGCACATTGTACGCTTGGACAGTGTGGATAACCCCCATTAGAGTAAATAAAATTAGAGCAATTTGTTTGGAAATTAAATGACAAGCCTTCATTTGTAATATTATTAATCGATTTTTAGACATAAATGTGTAAAAAATGTTGCCTATCGGGAATCGGATAATTGAATTTTAACGTCATTGAGTACATTCATATAATTAATGAATGCTTGGTAGGGTGATGGATAGACATCGAAATTGCGTTTCACGGACATGGATGGGAACCATTTTGTACTCATAAAATTGTAGTGATCAGCGGCTTGCAAACGCAACCAATTCAATTTTGCGGTTTCGTTTTGGGATTCCAGATACAGATTCTCCATTTTAAATAATTGGTCAAAAGCTTCTTGTTGGAGTTCGTTTCCAAGCCATTCTACTGTATCTTTCTCCTCGCCCGCGCACGAAATTGCCCACGGAATATGCAATGTTGTGGATTTTTCTGCCGACAAATTCATCTTGCTGGGCAGTTGCATCTCATATTTTGAGGAGGTGGCAAATTTTACAAAAAGCGAACGGAAAAAGTCAAAAATACCCGTTTCCGTTGTGTAATATTCGCCAATGGTTTCATAGTCAAAAGAAAAATTAATATGTGGGACTTCCGGTGGTACGGCTTGCATAAAGTTGAGGTATTTGTCGGCTGTCAGCGGATACTGTTCCCATGAATGGTCGTTGAACCGAAGGGTAATATCGTCGCATAGCGCGTAATTCCGCAGTAATAATTTCAAATCGGTTTGAAATGGATTACAATACAAATAGCCGGGGTCTTTCCACGCAAGGATGTGCTTGGCTCCTTCGGTCAAAACCGTGCGATAGCCCATTTCATACAACCATTCCCCAATTTCGTCTGAATAGATCATTTCCGTATTGCAAAAAGCGGTGGGCTGCACGTCAAAAATCTTCTTTAGCAAAGCTTCCTGCAAATGAACCTGCTCTGTGAAAGTGCTCTTATTGTTCAGTGATGCAATACTATGCGTATAAGTATTTCCCAATATTTCCACATTGCCGGTTGCCAACAATTCCCGAAAACTGGCAATGACTTCGGGACAATAATCCTGAAACAGCCTAAGGGAGCTGCCCGAAATGCTGAAGCTGATGGCTATTTTGTCCGGAAATTGTTGAATAAGCTCTAAAAGTAGCTTATTCGCAGGCAGATAGCAACGCTCCGCAATACGATTTGTCAAATAGCTGTTCTGAAAATTATCAAAATAATCGTGCAGGACATTGATGTCGAAGAAACGATAGGTCCTAAGACGGAATGGCTGACTAATGTGAAAATGGAAACAGACTTTTTGCATAATTATCTTTGGGGTATAACAACCGGGAAAACGACATCAAATTCCATTCGGTAAGGTTTCCCGATGATGTTGGTTAGAAAATCGGTGTATTGGTCGCTGAAAGAAAATTCATTGACATTGTAATATTCTTCGGGAAGCGGAAAATTGCCGATATTTCCCATGTCGATGGCACCAGTGTGGTATTCTTCCAGTTCGCAATAAGGTACGATGTCCTTCATTACCGGCATTTTACCGTAATCTTGACGTAGAAGAAGGTCGGTCACTTTGTCGGCTAAGGTGGCGGTCAATCGGCGGTCGTACTCGAAACATTTTCCGGAGCGCGGGATATAGCCGGAAATCTGACCACGGGCTTCAATGCCTGTTTTTTTGGAAATTTCGGAAGCAATAACGCCACTAATTCCACCAAATCGCGGGTGTCCGTACTCGTCCAAGTCAGGACTTGCGTAAACCATTTCTAATTGTTGCGAATTTTCGTTCCACCAACGAACGCCTTCGGAAACGGCAATAATCAAACTCCGTTTGGGAGAACGCAAATACTGTTCTTTGACATATTCAAAAAAGAAATCCTTGCGTTCGTGTGTCATCGGCACTTCCGGGATCAATGAAATCTGCGCCCCTCCGAACGAGGCAGACCCCGTCAGCCAACCTGCATCACGACCCATGACTTCTAAAACCATAATCCGTTGATGGGATTCATTGGTCGTATGCAATTTACTGGTTAACTTCTTGATAGCCATTGCTGCGGAGGCAAACCCCGGGCATAAAACCGCCTCATGTTTCGTCCCCTTATAATCATGTAACGAGCGTGTACGCAAATCATTGTCAATGGTTTTAGGGAATCCGATGACCGGAATACCATATTTTTCGTACATCTGTTTCGCAGCACCGTTGGTGTCATCGCCCCCGATCGTTACCAAAACGTCAATTTTATATCGCTCTATGTTTTTGAGAATCTGCTGGGAACGGTCTTCCGGATTCTTTTTGCTCGGGAATGGATTGGTACGGCTGGAAAGTAATCCCGTGCCGCCATAAATCCCGTCGTAGGGGATATTCGTCAGGTCCACCAAGTCGCCATCGCCTAAAAGTCCTTTCCAACCGCGCAAAATGCCGTATACTTTGTAACCTAACATGGCTGCGCGATTGCGGACACATTCTATACTCGAATTGATCGCCGGCGTGTCACCGCCACCTGATAAAATCGCCAATGTTTTCCCTGAAAATAATTTCTCTTCTATCATTATTCTTTCCTTTTTAATGATTATTCAACTAATTTTCCAAAAACTTTTTGCAAAATATCGGTCACACGATGTTCTTTATCGGTACGAATCAATTCCTCCTCCTTCATCATTTCCTGATAAATAGCAGTTAAACAACTATTTATGACGTATGTCGGTAAGTCCGTACTAACCGTATTAGTGGTATAATTGTGGTATTCAATCATCATTTCGTTCAAGCAACTCATTGCCCCCATTGTGTTCAATTTCGTCGTAAAATTGGCACTTATGGCGGTTGCCAAAGAGTTGTTGTAATTAATATAGTGATAATTGGTAATGGCGTGGTTGTTGCCAGTGATCAGAGATGCGGGGTCGGCAACGGTAATACTGCCAATGTTGCTTGTGAAAACTGCGGTCAGGTCATTTCCCATTGATTCACAGCTTTGATTGATTCTAACAATTAAAGTATCAACGAGATAACCTTTCCCGTGTGCGGTTAATGTATCTTGAACGGGTTGCAGCGCAGCCGGCAAAGAAATACGGTGTAACTCATTGTCGGTAAATCCATTAGGACGGCAGAGGCGGTTGATTGCCGTGTCTTTCGATACATTCAGGCACGATTTGATCGCACTGTTCATTTCTGCATTGGTGCACATTTGCTCAATATAGTCCCCTGAATTATCTTCGCAAGAGGTAAAAAGAGTGACGAATAAGAATAAAAACAGATGTGTATATTTTTTCATAATCAATAAAATTTTGAGTGCAAAAATAAGTATTTTTGCTGAATGAATGAGCAGTTAATTAATTATATTCCAATAACTTTTTCAACAAATCGCCAAATGGCTGATTTGATTCAAGATAATCTATTGAATAATAAGCAGATAGATGAATTGTTTACGCTTTACGCGGGGTATCAAAAAAGTGGAAAAGGTTTGGCAACCAATCGTTGGCACAGTGAAGCGAATCAGAATATTTTGGCAACAATTTATTTCAAACCTCCGATTTTAGCTTCCGTTCAATTTCTTTTTAATCAATGTTTTGCTGTTGCAATTCAGCAATTTTTGTCGCAATTTATTCCGGAAGTGATGATTAAATGGCCCAATGATATTTATTTTCGTGGGAAAAAAATGGCAGGAATTCTAATCGAACATACGATTTTAGGCGATAAAATTGAGCATACCATAGCGGGAGTGGGGATTAATATTAACCAATTGCACTTTCCCGACGAGTTGCCGAATGCCGTCTCTTTGGCGCAGATAACCGGTCAAATCTATTCGATTGATGATTTAATGCGACAGTTGCACGCTGTTTGTACCCGTTTTTATTCATTATTGAAGAATGGCGAAACAAAATTAATTAATGATTTGTATATGAATAATTTATACCAATTCGGCACTCCTAGTTCATATCAAATTCGCGGACAGGTTTGCGTAGCAAAAATTATTGGAATTGATCATTTTGGTCGGCTGTTATTGGAGGACGAAGCGGGGAAAGTCTATTGTTGCGGTTTGAAGGAAGTGGTTTTTTTATAGTGATTTAATTGGAAATAGTCTGCGGGAGTACCTTGAGGTCGTTGTGCTAATTGATTAATCCGCTGCTATTTACCATTAAAATATTAAAAAACAAGTAGTTAAGTGCTATATATCGTGCTTATTCTTTAGGATTTACTTGATGATGATTGCATATTCAGGCACATTTTTGCGCGCATCCAACGCTTCTCTTTTGGATATATGACAACGTGAATGGGTTGGTGTGTTATTCATTACACTTGTATTGGTAATTCATGAATTTTTTATACTATCAAATTTTATATTTTGAGGACAGTTATTCATTTTATTTTTATAACTAATTTATTATTAGTTAATTATAAAAGTAAAAATTATTTTTTAAAAAGTCAAGATTTCAAAAAAAAAATTCTATTTTTGCAACCTCAAACGAGGCGTTGGGGCGTTAGCTCAGTTGGCTAGAGCGTTTGACTGGCAGTCAAGAGGTCGTGAGTTCGATTCTCATACGCTCCACTCTCAAAATTAAGCACTTACAAAGAAACTTGTGAGTGCTTTTTCTTTTCATGTGGACTTATTGTGACCTTTCGTTTGCGTTTCAGTCTATTTTCATACATTACCATTTATCTTCATTATTTGTACCAAGTCATATTTCTTGTTGATGCAAAAAAATCAGGCGAAAATTTTGAGAGTCGAAAAATGAAAAAAAAGATGTCACGCATTATACTTTTACCATTTGCCATTTGATATCCTGTGCACTCTTTATCTTCAAAATGCGAAGTATTCAATGTGCAAAAACCTAACTTATTTTCGGTATAAGACCATTCAACATCAGTGTTCAAACTCAATGATTGTAGCAATTGTTCACCGATAATTTGTGATTTGTCATTAGAACAAAATTTGGTGTTATTGTTGTTATATTGATAATCGTTTGCCGGACATTCTAACTCTGTATCGTTATCTATGAATCGAAAACTTGATTTACTTTTCATGAATGTATTTACACCCTTCATTAATTTCCCAATCTTTCCCATCCACATCCACCAGCCGCACCGGATTCCCCGCACAATACGCGTACGGCGACATACTCGGATACCTGTTCGCCAGCGGATCCACGCTCAGCCAGATGCTGTAATTCGAAGAATAATACCGCGCGCCGAAGTAACTGTAACCCGTTTCGCTGTCGCGTTCTTTGCCGGAGAAGGTGTAGCGCGAACCTTCGTAGTTAGTAACGCGTTGGTCAACAAAACTTTCACCAAAGGGCAGGTAACACAAGTGCTGTACGTACTGTGCGGTGGTGCCGGTTATCCAAGAAGCACTGTCGAGGTGGTCGGAGTGGTAGAAATAGAGTACGGGGTGGTCTTTTGGGTTGTTGGTGAGGATGCGCAGGAAAGTGAATTTATTGGGGATTTTGTTTATTGGTTCATTTTCTTTGCTTGTACAAAGAAAATGAACCAAAAGAAAGTACAGCCGAAACGACCGCTCCCCGCTTTGATATTTTGTTAACATCGGTGGCAAGCGGTCGCTTCCGCTACGCGCCTTTGCTCACCGCTGTAAACAAAACATCATTCACCGCTTGTCCGCATCGCGTTTCGGCGTTGCCGACGCACATGCGCTGTTTCTGCGGACTGTCGGTTTTGTTGGTGTGAATTGGGTGCTTCATTGGGTTGGGGGGTTGAATTTAAGAGGTAAGGAAATATTGGTTTGAGAAATAATCGTATTTGGAAAATATTATTAAATGGGAATTATAGAAGGAAAATCCCTTAAACATAAGTTCGCTTCCGATATAAATTACCGGTGACTTCAAATTAAAACTAATTGATAATCAATAATATGAAACGCAAAAACGCCCATTTTTCGACATTTTATTTCCTATTTTGTTAAGAACAAATAAATTTAACACAGCCACAACTTCAAGAAGAAATATAGCAGCGATAACAATCTTCACCCCGATTGGTTTTTATATAAAGTATTTTAATATAAATATTTGATAATCAAATATTTATTTGTATATTTGCAGAAAATTGATAGGCGTTAAAATGGAAAAACAAACCTACAAATGGACTGAAAACTGCGGATTATTTGATTTGGAAGAAGCGACCG
>Ga0265294_10007455_pt1 | contig 12951 bp, 13 predicted proteins | sample MunlanPumphouse3_FD_192504 | JGI IMG/M metagenome (GOLD analysis project Ga0265294, IMG submission 192504) | Groundwater microbial communities from a municipal landfill in Southern Ontario, Canada - Pumphouse #3 | ecosystem: Environmental > Aquatic > Deep subsurface > Groundwater | place... | reverse complement strand
GTGCGCAGACAACTTGCAATCTATACGACCGACAAAGACTTTCCACTCTTCGCTAAATACCTGCCTCTCGTCCTGCATGAAACAAGAAGACCCCAACAATAAGGCGGCAGCTGAAGGCAGCGGAAAGTTCTCATACGAATGTACGGCGAGAGTATGCCGTGTTGTTTTTGAGGTGAAAAATCTTTGAGGTGAAAAATGTTGGTAGCGTGATAATGTCACCAACATTAAAAATGAAGTAGTGCAAGCATCTTGCTTGAAGATGGAATTTTTGGTGAATTGAAGTTATTTTAAAAGCAACAAGCCGCATTCATACGCGCTCATTCGTAGTTTAGAGCCAAGTGAGTCGCAGAACCAATTCTAATTATGGCCTGCGCCCCTGTTCAGAAGGCACGCTAAAGCGTGAACTACATGCGGTTTCCGGGGTATGTAGTTCACGCTTTAGCGTGTCTTCGGCCATAATTAGAATTGTTGTTGGCAGATCGACGGTTGTGTAAATGGCGGTTAGTTGATAGAATATTACTCTCTTAAATGGAGATCAACTATGAGGGCTAAAATCAGACAATTTGTCAGTTTTGACTGGGCCATGAAGAAACTGCTGCGCAGTAAGGCGAACTTTGGGGTTTTAAATGGCTTTTTGTCGGAGTTGCTGGAAGATGACATAACCATCACGGAGCTGTTGGAGAGTGAGGGCGGACGCGAATATGCCCTCAATAAGGCCAATCGAGTTGATTTTCTGGTGAAAGATTCGAGCGGTAAAAGGATCATCATCGAGATTCAGTATAAAGATGAGGCCGATTACTTCCATAGAATGGCCTTTGGTGTCAGCAAATTGATTGCTTCGTCAATCAATAAGGGTCAAATCTACGCCGACATTGATCAGGTCATCTCCGTTAATCTTGTCTATTTCGAGCTGGGTCAGGGCACTGATTATGTTTACTGCGGTCAGACCACCTTCCGCGGGCGGCATGACAAAGATCTGCTGGAATTAAATGATAAGCAGAAAAAGGTGCTTGGCCTTGAATCCATCAATGAAATCTTTCCCACCTTTTATATTCTGCGCATCAATGAATTTAATGATTTGGCTAAGACTGGCTTGGATCAGTGGATCTACTTTCTGAAAAACGAGGCCTTGCCGAAAGAAATTACAGCCAAAGGTTTGCTTGAGGCCAAGACAAAGCTGGACATCATGAAGCTTAGTGGGGCGGAGAGAGCTGCCTATGATGAGTATCAGGAGCAGTTGCGGATCGAAGCCAGTGAAATCGAGTTCAGTATCAAGCGGGCTGAAATAGCGGAGGAGGCGCTGAAAGAGGAGCATCGGCTGAAAGAAGAGGAGCGTCGGCTGAAAGAAGAGGAGCGTCGACTGAAAGAAGAGGAGCGCCGACAGAAGGAAGAGTCTCTAAAAAGAGAGGCAGAAGAGCGCCATCAGAAGGAGGACGCTTTGAAGCTGATTAAGGAACTTGAAGCGCAGTTAAAAAACAAGTCATGAAGCACGCTGCCAATTTGTACCTCTAAAATTTTTCTTCTTAAAAGCAACGTTTACCGCGCCAAAGATATCCAGGGGTCCAGCACGGACTTTCTTATATGCTCTGTTGCGGTGCGCAGACAACTTACAATCTATTGAATAGCATCATTTGGTTGCCTGCCTGTGCGTCGCACGCAGACAGACGGCGTCTAGCTGCTTTAGGTCATAGCGGGTATGTTTTCTTTGGCCAGTGGTTGTGAGTGCGCCTTTGGCAACCAGGTCTTTGAGGTCGCGAGTTGTAGTGGCTGATGAAGTTTTGGTTATACTCATGTAGTTGGCCGCACTTAGCCCTCCTTTAAAGCCCTCCGGCCCCGCTTCGAACATGCGCACCAGAACTTTGAGCTGCCTGTTGTTGATTTGGCTTTCGAAACGAGTTAGAAATTTACCTTTGAGGATGATGAACTCAATCATCTGGAGTGCCGAAACCTGAGCTGCCAGAACCGTCTTTGAGAAGTAGACTAGCCATGCTGTAATATCCAGCGTGCTACTATTTTGCTCAAGTGCTTTATAGTACTCTTTGCGCGCTTTATTGATTGTCTGTGATAGGGCGATCAGTGTGGGATGCCCCACTGCTTGAGCAAGTGACTTTTCAGCGAGAGCCCGAGCTAAGCGTCCATTGCCATCTTCAAAAGGATGAATGCTCACAAAATGAAGATGCGCTATTCCAGCGCGCGTCAGGGTGGGCAGAGCTGAACCTTGTGAAGGCGCACTTGCATTGAACCAGCGCATAAACCTGTCCATCTCAATCTCGACACTTGAAGATGGTGGCGCGACAAAATGGATCTTAGGTTCATAAACCGATCCAGAGACAATCTGCGTCGGATCGGTATGGCTGCGATAGCACCCTGTGTCTTTAAGATCTCGTCTTCCCCCGCATAACATTTTTTGCCAACGCCAGAGAGTGTTGTGCGTGAGCGGTTCAGCAAAAGTTTCATACAGATCGATCATCATCTCAGATACTCCCAGTTCGGCAGGCTTGATACCTCTCCGGTCAGATTGCAGTCCAAAATGGAATCGTATCGAAGACTGGATGCTCTCCCGGTCCAGATACTCACCCTCTATCTCGCTTGTTTTAAGCGTTTCTTCACTGAGAAAATTAACCCGAACGATATTTTGCTCATCCCTGTCGAGGTGCCTACAGACCCCCAATAATATCCCTGAGTTCTTTATGAAACTCTCTTCAAAAGCTCTCAGAGCGAGCTGGTCGTAAGCGAATTCAGGCCAATTTTCATTTTCCCAATTCCAGTTCATGATCTATACCTTCTCTCTCTATCGATCAAATAACGCTTAGCTGTGATCTATATAACCAGTTTTTATCAATCATTGCAAGAGTAAATTCTCAATGGCGACAGTAAAAACAATTGCGCTTTCCATCCAGTAACAATTCGCGTCATTCATACGTAAATGCAGAGTTTTCAGTTGATTTCACACATGCATCTGTGTGAAGGAAAATAGCAATGGCAACAAACTTACAGATAGATGACAAGCTGATTATGCGTGCCGTAAAGCTTGGAAATCACCGTACGAAAAAAGCTGCAGTCACGACGGCTTTAACTGCTTACATTAACCATCTAGAACAGGACAACATCCTTTCGCTATTTGGTTCGATGGACTTCGACCCTGCGTACGATTATAAAAAGCAACGTTTGCCGCTCTAAAGGTATCCAAGGGTCCAACACGGACTTTCTTATTTGCGCTGTTGCGGTGCACAGGCAGCTTGCAATCTATACGACCGATAAAGACTTTCCTCTCTTCGCTAAGCACCTACCTCTCGTCCTGCATGAAAAAAGAAGACCCCAACAATAAGGCGGCAGCTGAAGGCAGCGGAAAGGTTCACATGCGAAGGTGCGGTGAGGGAATGCTGCTTTGTTTTGGAGGTGAAAATGTTGTTTGTTGGAGCGTTTATCGGGGTTTAATGTAGTAGTCGCTCTATGAGCGACATAGAGGTTAGTGTAGTAGTCGCTCTATGAGCGACACATGCCGCTCATAGAGCGACTACTACACTCGATGCTGGCCAACGATGTTGTGCGACGATGTTGGGTTACGATTCAAAACTCCGCGATTAAAGAAATCGTCCGCTAGCATCGTCGCTGCTGTCGTCAACCGGAGACATGACCTGCCTGGATAAGGATTTTGATTAAGATTGAGATTAGGATGTGCATCCCTCCTAATCTCAGTCCTAATCATAATCTTAATCAAACAGCGGGTGGATCAGTTCCGCCCGAAAAGGAAGTCGAGTGTATTGCGGTTGGCAACCTCGCGTTGCTGTTCCGCATCAAGGAAGCGCAGCGCGGCGACCTCGTCCTCGTAAACGGCCTTCAGCCGGAATTCCTGGATGGTGTCACCCCCTTGACGGCGCCGACAGATATAGCTGTAGGCCGGTGTGTCGGAGCCCCACAGCATACGGCCCGGATAGGCTGCGGCCAGCGCGCGGAGTACTTTTCCAGGATGGCGGTAGTCAGCACGGAACTGCTGCTCTTTCGGCGCGACGATGGTACTGCCGTCGCGGGCGAGACGAGCCTGGATGGCCAGCGCGGCGGAGTCGATCCAGACGTTGGGCAATTGCCAGGCCCGGTCGAGTGCCTGCTGCTGGAACCCTATGGCGTGCGCTAAGGCGAACCGCAGGTCGGGTCGGGCTTCAATAACCTGGAAAGCCAGTTCGGAATTGGAGTAACAATCGTCCATCGAGCACGTTGTGTGAAAGAGGAGCGGCCAGTTGCGCTCGCGTGCGAAATCGAGCAGCGGCCGCCCCTGTTTCAGGAACGCAGTCAGAGGCGCTTGGCAGAGAACGCCGCTCACCTTGATCCCGTAGATTGGATAGCGCAGGGACAGCGCCTCTAGGCTGCGGCACTGCGCCGCCACTTTCCGCAGGGGATCGACCGAAACGAAAGGCAGAAAGCGCGGTGTCAGTTCGGGGCAAAAATCGTAGACCTCCCTGAGCAGCAACTCGTTTTCGGTGGTGTAAGGAGCGGGTGAAAGCGGCCGACGGGCGGGCTGCATGCGGCAGTCGAGGAAGGCGGGGAAGTCGAAATAGAGGTCAGGGGTAAAGGGGAACACGATGCTCACATCTATACCGCAGGCCTTCTGTCGGTAATAGATGCCCTCGACAGTCGCCGCGTAGGGATATTCCTGCCGCGCGTAGGCGTTGATCGAAACGCCAGCATGGTTGTGGCTGTCGATCGTCATGCCGGATAGTGTCCGGCGTGTTTGTGGACGCATGTGAACCCCTTTCTTCCGGTAGCCTTAGAACACTATTCGGACGCGGCGCTCGCTAGTCTCAGTGCTGCAGTCGGCGGCGACTGAACCCGAGAGGGTCAGCTCGCTTTTCACTACCTGCAGCATGCTCGCGGGAATGCTGGGCGTGACTGGGCCGTGCGCGGCCAGGCGACTTATGAAGCGCTGCCAAACAGATTCTCCGGCGCCAAAGCCGTTCCAGAAGCTCACGAGTTTCGCGCCGGCCAGATCGCGCGGCCCGATCGTAGCGGCTTTGGGCGGCACCCAGGACCAGTCGCCGGCACTGCCCGCATCGGCATACAGGCAGTTCTGACAAACCGTGATGGGATGGATATCAATGATGCAGGAACCCTGCTCAAGAAACGACGCCATGTTTTCGCCGTGGTCACGGACTGCAATGTGCGGCTCGTAGAAGGCGACGTGCCCGCACCAGCCGATGCCGCCATAGGCCTTATCGGCGCCACCCATATCCTCCAGCATACGGCTGTACGCGTTGACGTTCCGCATGGAGGGGAAATGGATCTGTTTTTCCGGTATGCGGAGTTCCGGCCGTATCTGGCTGAACAGGTCGTTCCACATCCAGTACTGGAAACCGCCCTTCCACGAGCGCGGCGCCGTACGCCCGTCTTGATCCGCATACTCGTCCATGTTGAAGGTATGGACATGGTGGCAGGGGATATTGAGTTCGTTGATCATTTTCGCCACGTAGGCGTAATTGGGATTAGGGGCCGGAAGAAGGAGGGTGTAGTGCTTACGCCCCTCGTCCAGCGCGCGTTTGATGCCGGCCACGATATCCATCACATAGGCGAACTGGAAGGCCTGCTCATTCTCGATGACATGAATCCTGAAATTTTTGTTCTTGTGTTTCGTGATATCTGCGCGACGGATCGCCCTGACGCGCTCGCAGGCTTTGCGGTCGCGGAAGGGAAGAAATTCGGCAAGCTCGTAGTTGAAGCCGTTGTTCATCTTGTTTTTCTCGCTTTCCGGCTGAATCATGTTCAGCCTTTTAGATCAGGCGCCCGCCAAGTGCGGAGCCGTTATTTGATACCCAATGTGCTTAAATGAAAATTTACCAAAATTCAGACTTAGGCGCAAGCGACAATATGATATACTGCCCACATTAGCGCATCCAGTTCAACGGCCTTGGGGCGAGCTAAGGTTGACATGTGCGGTCAGGCCTTGTCATGGACGGTTGCGCAAACGCGGTTACGCACGAGAAAGAAAACATTATGCTGTCTAAAATTCCAGATAAAGTGTTTGAAGCAACGGGAGTGGCCTTCGGGATTGTTGCTCTATTACTGATTGTCGTGCAGATTCACGCGGAGTGGGTCAATCCCGATCCTTCCACACTCTCTCCCGTCTTTGTGGCGGGCTTTATGGTGAATTATCTTTTCTGGTGTCTCTACGGCGTTAGGTTCCGCCGTTTCGCCATGTGGTTCGTGAACGGGATCGCCATGATCCTTCAACTGTGTCTGCTTGGAGCTGCTATGCTGAAGTGAAGGCCGATTTCAATGCTCAACGGTTAATGTGATAAGGTTGCGTTTGATTAAGATTGCGGTTAGGATCGAGGAATATCTTCGTCTCAACCCAGCAAGGTCTTCTGTTGGGCGACGGGGATTTTAAGGTTGGCGATCAACGCCTCCACTGTGCCTGCGGGATTGGCTTCCAGCGCACTCTTTAGCAGTTGGAAGATCAGGCACCTGTCCTCCGCCGCAAGGCCGTCAAAACCATTTGAGTAGGTTTGTAACATGCGGGCACAGCTGTCGAAACGTGATCGGATCGCTCTCTCTTGCGCACTAGCGGCCCTCTTTTCAAAGGGGTAGATTTGCTCATCATGCCACTGCTTCATGACATCGCTCTCCAGACGCTCACGGATGTCACGGAAGTAGGTGCGCAGGGTTTCGCGGGCAGCATCCAGAAAGGCGCGTGTTTCCGGGTGAAGCTCCTCGACAATCAGCAGATTCTCGGTGTGCAGCTCCGCGAAGAGGGGAGAGATCAGATAAGCGGTGAAGTTAAACTCATTGCCAGGACGGATTCCCGCATCCACCTCATGCAGGGCAAAACCATTTGAATTGCAGAAGATAATTTTGGCGCGCGTTTTTTTGGCCTTCCACTCAATCACTTCCAACTCAGCTATGGCACCGGTTGATGAGCGCAGAGTATAGCTTTGCGCGGCTTTCTGGACAATGACCGGGTTGACCAGCAGACCCTGGAAATAGATTTTCACATTTGGGTAGGCTTTGAGATAGAGCGCGAAATAGCTGGAAAGCTGTTGCAATACGCCAGTGGTGTCGCGCAAAGAGTTCACGGAGCCGCGCACATTGGTGATCATCACCTCCGTGCCCGCTGCAGGGCCTGGCTGCTCCTCGCCTTCAATCGTGAATTGGCTGGGGTTGGACGCGTCGCCGGAGATTACAAAGGATTTCAAACCCGAGCTGCTCTCCATGGTTGTCCGCCATTCGACATACTGGCCGAGTGCAAAGGCTTTGAAACGGCCACGTCCTTTGCAGCCGTGCAGCACGCGCCCGGTTTGGCGGGTTTTGCCTGCGTCGCGCTTCCAGGAGCCGCCTAGGTTTCCGAACAGATTCTCAATCTCCAATGCGTTGATACCAGTGCCGTCGTCAGCGACACGCACAGCGTCGATCGCGCCGAGCGCGTTTTGCATAACATCAATCTTGACATCAAACGCATCTGCATCCAAAGCGTTCCAGATTAACTCGGCGAGGGCTAGGATCGCAGAGGAGGAACACAGAGAATCGATATGATCTTTCTGGGCCTGAACATGTATCTTTTTCACAACACGGTCGTCCTTTGGTTAATTTACAAAGACAAATCAACAACACCTGTTATTCTACATGATTTACGTGGCTTTTGATAGCCAGGAAATCGAGAATTGCGTGGGCGCTGTTCTCTGCTGCCTGGCCACTACCTAGCAGGGCGTTGGTTGCCTGCAGGTTGGCGATGGTTTGCGACCGTAGTGCTGGGTTGGTGATAAATTGGTAAAGGTGCTCGGATAGTTTTTGCGGGGTGAACTCCTCCTGTAGCAATTCGGGCATGATCTCTTTGCCGGCAATGATATTGGCCAGACCAAGGTGACGCACGCCGCGCACTAAGAGGCGCGCTGCAATAGCGGTCATTCGTCCGGCAGCATAAACCAGCACTGAGGGGCAGAGCAGCATACATGCCTCCAGCGTGGCGGTGCCCGAGGCAATGGCCGCAGCATCGGCTTGCATCAGGAGTGCACGCGCCTGACCTGTGATCAAGGTGAGTGCTTCCGGTTGTCGGGGGTGGAGGCGTACGACCCGTTGTGCAAGCTCCAGCATCTTTTCCGTAGGGCAGGGAATGATGAAAGAGCAGTTGCCTGCCAACTTTTGCTCCAGCAGTACTGCGGCATTGAGCATGCGCGGTAGAATACGTGTGATCTCACCAGCGCGGCTGCCTGGCAGCAGGGCGACTTTGAACTGGCCCTGCCATGGAAATTCCGGCTGCGGTTCAGAGCGTGTTTCCAGAATCCGATCAACCAGCGGGTGGCCTGTAAAAACCGCCTTGAGTTTGGTGGCGGCAAAATGTTCTGGTTCAAAGGGAAAGATGCAGATCAGCAAATCCAGAAATTTGGCGATCCTGGGAATCCGGGCGCGATGCCAGGCCCAGACCTGCGGGCAGATGTAGTGGATGGTTGTGATACCGCGGTGGTGGGCGAATTTCGCCAGCCGCAGGTTCATGCCTGGGTAATCGACTGTGAGCAGCACATCGGGTTGCCAGGCCAGGATATCGGCTTTGATATGCTTGATCATGCGTAGCAGAAATGGCAGCTCCATCAAGACTGGGGTGATGCCGCAGACACCGGTCTGGTCGGTGTGATACAGCAGCTCTGCACCCTCGGCGGCCATGGCATCGCCGCCAAACCCGCGAAACTCCACCGGCGACTGGCTGCTGGAGCGCAGCGCTGCCATCAGCGCTGCTGCGTGCATATCGCCACTGACCTCGCCAGCGCAGATGTAAATTTTTAAAGGTTTTTTCATAGTTTAATTGCTTGCCTATAACTTGACCTCTTTGGTCTAGTTACCCCAGTGTTTTTTCGCGGCGCAGCCGCGCGGCGGGCTTGCCTATAACTCGGCCATTTTGTCACAGTTTCGTGCCTGTAACTCGGGGTCGGGGTCGGTATCGGTATCGAAAAGCGTACGAGGTCGACCCCGATTCCGACCCCGACCCCGACCCCGACTCCGATGCGTTTGACCGTCGAGTTACCCCATCGTTTTTTCGCAGCGCGCTGCGCGGTCGGCTTGCCTATAACTTCAAATGGTTTAAGGTGTTTTCCATGTGTTTTTTATCTTTGTCGTGAACTTTGTCGCAAACTTTGTCGACCCTTCTCGCTCATTTATTTCCGACAAAGTTTACGACAAAGTTCGCGACAAAGTTTGTCTGCAACTCGGGGTCGGAATCGGTATCGAAAAGCATATGAACTCGACCCCGATTCCGATCTCCGCCACCGCATCCTATGGCCGCGTCGGTGCCTGCGGCAGTCCGCTGTTGATTCCGATGATGGCAATCCCCAGGGCATTGGCGCGTTGGATTACTTGCGCTTGATCCAGCATGATCAATCGTCCAGCCTGATAGGCCAGAGCGGTAATGCCCGCGCGCCGGAGGTATTTAATGGTGGTGATTCCGATCACCGGGATATCAAAGCGCATATCATGGCCAGTGGCAGCTACCTTCACGACGACTGCGCCTCGGCCACCCAGCTTGCCGCCCCGCAGAATGGCCTGGTTGGTGCCTTCGTAAGCCTCGACCGCCATAACGGCGCCTTCTTTAACCACCAGAGTCTGACCAATATCGAGGCCGCAGATCTGATGGGCGACCTTATAGCCCAGATGAATATCCACAAGCTCTCGTTCATCCGGCTCGCGTTGGGTGAGGGTGCCGCAACCGGGAATGCATTCATCCATATAGCAGGACGCTGGCATGACCTGGATTCCAGCGCTTTCGAGGGTCGCAGCTACTTTTCCGAAGATGGTATGCGCGTTTTTAGCTGAGAGGCCGTTCAAAAAAGAACGGGAGACCTCATCAAAGTGGGTGGTGAAGAGTGCTAAAGGGTGGATCTGGCCGACCATGATGCCCAGGGTGAATCCCTGCGATTGAATCCATTCCAGGTAGCGGCGGCCCTCGCCGATTCCGGCCCAGAACATCTCATCCACCAATGGCCGCAACCTACGTGAGGTCATGCCGCGAATCGCCAGGACTGAGATGTGCTTCACACCAGCTGCGCGGGCGCCTTTGATCATGCTGACCGGATATGAGCCGCTCCCCGCTATAATAAGTAATTTCTCCTTGTTCTCCATGCCGGGCATTATACAGTAAAGGGCTCGGTTTTTCCAACCACCAAAATGCGGCCAAGCAGTGCGACAAAACAGTGCGACCACTCAGTGGTCGCACAGACGAGGATAAAAGCTGAAGGCAAGAAGGCCTGGCATTTTACGCTTTAGTTTTTCGCAGTTAAACTTTAACATTACCAGATGCACATTGTTCAGATATTACCGGCGTTGAATCAAGGCGGGGTGGAACGCGGAACAGTTGAACTCAGCCGTGAATTAGTTCAACTCGGCCACAGGAGTACCGTGATTGCCAGCGGCGGGAAGTTGGCTGAGCAGATCATTGCCGATGGCGGCAAATTGATCACAATGGATGTGAGATCCAAGAATCCGATCAGCGCGCTCTTGCGGGTTTCGCAACTACGCACAATTTTACGCGGGTTGAACCCCACAGTGGTTCATTACCGCAGTCGGGTGCCGGGGTGGCTTTTTGTGATGGCCAACCGCTCGCTAAAGCTGCCCTGCGTTTCCACGGTGCATGGGTTTAACAGCGTCAATGCTTACAGCCGGGTGATGACTTTCGGCGAGCGGGTTATCTGCCCTGGCAGCGGGGTGGTCGAATATATCCGGCAGCACTATGGTGTGCCGGAGTGGAAGATCCGTTTGATCCCGCGCGGCGTTGATCCCACCCACTTTGATCCGCAGCGGATCGACCATAATTTCATCAGGGAATTTCAGCAGCGCCATGGCTTGCAGGGTGCCTATGTGGTTTTAGGTGTGGGGCGCATCACGCCGTTAAAAGGGTATGATGTTTTAATCCGGGCAGTGGCAAAAGCGTGGGAGAGGGTGCCGCAGATTAAATGTGTGATTGTTGGCAGTGTTGACCCCTCGCGGGTTGCCTATGCCAACTCGCTGCGTCAGTTGGTCCGCGAACTGCGGGTGGAGGAGCAGGTGATTTTCGCGGGTGGAGAGTCGCGGATGGCGGAGATCTACGCACTGGGCGACGTGCTGACCTCCAATAACGCCGCGAAGCCGGAAGCCTTTGGCCGCACCATGGCTGAGGCGCTGGCCATGAACACACTGGTGGTTGCCTCGCGCTTTGGCGGCGCGCTGGATATTGTGCGTGAGGGCGAGAACGGACGGTTGTATGAGCCTGGGAATGTGCAGGCGCTGGCTGAGATCCTGGCTGAGCTACCCCACATCAAATTCAACGGCCTACGCGAGGATGCGCTGCGTTGCTTTGGATTGCAACAGATGGTGGAGAAGACCGTGGCGGTTTATGGGGAACTGGCTGGGGCAACGTAGGTCCGATTTCCAATCGGACATGTCCAGATGCAATCGGGAAGTACTGGCGTTCGGCTACACCTTCGGGTTACGATAGCGGCGACGATGCTGATCGACGATTTCCCGCATGATCCCAATCGTCCACCAACATCGTCGCACAGCATCGTCAACCGATGTCGCTCGTAGAGCGACTCTGGAGTTTGGCCATTATTTGGCTCAGGCATGTCGCTCGTAGAGCGACTACTACACATGCGTTGCACTGCGGAGTGCAAGGGTTGTTCTTTCGCACTCCATAAAACGACTTCACCGCACTCGCGCAACCCTTACTTTTTCTTACGGATAAAGACGGTGGAGTTATTATCGCGCATCTCGATGTTAAAAAGGTCAATCGCCCGGATGATGTCGCTCAATTTTTTGTAGCCATAGTTGATTGGCGAGAAAGAGGAGTTGTTGGAGACATACAGGCCCACCATTCCCAGGTGCGACCAACCATCGTCCGCCTCAGTTTTTTCAACCGCGGTTCTCAGCAGCCGGACCAGGGCGGAGTCAGATTTAAGTTCCAAACTGGTTTTTTTGGCATTGGCTTTTTTGGGCGTTTTTGAACTTTCATCCTCAGGGATTTCAATTTTTTCTGTATAGATAAACTGTGAGCATGCGTTTACAAACGGCTCAGGGGTTTTCTTCGCGCCGAACCCGTAAACCTTTTTCCCCTCGGAACGGATCCGCATCGCCAGCGGTGTGAAGTCGCTGTCGCTGGTCATCAGGGCAAAGGCATCCAGCTGTTTGGAGTAGAGCAGGTCCATCGCGTCAATAATAATAGCGGAGTCGGTGGCGTTTTTACCGCTGGTGTAGGCGAACTGCTGGATGGGGATAATGGCGTTGGGGTGCAGTTTTTCCTCCCATCCCCGCATTGAATCACTCTTCCAGTTGCCATAGGCGCGGCGGATATTGACGGTGCCATACTGAGAGAGTTCATCGATCACCCCCTGGATGGATTTGTGACTTACGTTGTCGCAGTCAATCAGTAAAGCGATTTTGGCTTCATCGGGCATTGTGTACCTCGTTGTTTTGTCTCTGCTTAATAAATACGAGTAAGGTTAGCACTAAGTGCGCGCAACCTCAAGCTGTGAGTGGCGGGCATCGTAATTCGCAACAGATCTCAGAATTCAGATTGTTTTGTGATTTAGCCTCAAGATCAAAGTGAAGTTCTCTTCATCAATAATCAACTCGGGTATGGTCCCCACTTGCTCTTTCATCAATTTGAAGATCTTCAGCGGAATGCCCATTCCCATATGCTCCATGCATCCATAGTCCCGCAAAACATCCTTGAGAAGCTGATTCCGTGCAGCCCGACAGCCAGCCCGCATGCGATCAGGATTGATTCCGTTAGGAGGCTTGCCTGGCGAGATGATCTCCACGCGATCCGCGTAAACAGAAACTTCAATACTCGTAGCAGAGAGAAGATAGCCGCAGTGAACCCTAGCGCAGCATAGCCGCAACCAATTCTTTATCTCTCACAGAGGCACAGAGTTCTCTGAGTTGTTTCAGAGTTTCCACCAGCAAAGACTCAAAGGCGTAAAGTTCGGGCTCGACGTTCCCAGT
>Ga0265294_10007454_pt1 | contig 12953 bp, 13 predicted proteins | sample MunlanPumphouse3_FD_192504 | JGI IMG/M metagenome (GOLD analysis project Ga0265294, IMG submission 192504) | Groundwater microbial communities from a municipal landfill in Southern Ontario, Canada - Pumphouse #3 | ecosystem: Environmental > Aquatic > Deep subsurface > Groundwater | place... | reverse complement strand
GTCAGAAAAAAAAAGTAGAAAGAAATAAATCTTTCTACTTAACTCAAAGAAACTAACTATTCTATATCTACTATTCTCATAGTATTTGTTGAACCATGTTTTTGGCCCCAACCAGAAGTAATAACCAATGTAGCTCCTTTTTTAAATCCAAAATCCTTAGCTACTTTTATAGCCACCTCATCATGATAACGTAAATCTGTAATGTTTTCTCCTATTGTCGCAAAAACTCCCCAGTAATAAGAAAGTCTTTGACAAGTTTCAACACTATTAGTAATCGCAATAATCGGTACTCCCGGTCTAAACTTGCACATTCTTTTTGCGGTACCACCAGTTTCTGTAAAAGCAATAATCACTTCAGCCTTAGGTAAAGTTATAACCGTTTGACTCACAGCGATACCAATCGCATCATTTGTAGTTGCGTGGGAAGTTTTAATGGATTTTTGTAATCTTTCTTCATAAGGAATAATATCCTCTATAGTCTTGGCAATTGTATCCATAGTTAAAACCGACTCAATTGGATAAACACCCGCAGCTGTTTCTCCCGATAACATTATCGCATCAGAACCATCCAATATCGCATTAGCCACATCACTAGCTTCAGCCCTGGTCGGTCTTGGAGAGCTCATCATTGATTCTAACATATGTGTAGCTGTTATTACTGGTTTACCAACTTCATTAGCTTTTTGAATTAACTTCTTCTGATATATAGGAACTAATTGAGTTGAAACTTCAACACCTAAATCACCTCTAGCAACCATTATGCCATCAGCCACAGTAAGAATTTCATCAAGATTATCTACCCCTTCTTGATTTTCAATCTTAGCTATTAACTCAATAGTCTCTGATTCTTCCTGTTTTAAAATCTCTCTAACCGCCAACACATCTTCTTTTCTCCTAACAAACGATAAAGCAATCATGTCCACTTTATTTCTACAAGCAAACCTAATATCTTTATCATCCTTTTCCGAAATAAATGGCATCGTCAATTTTACATTAGGTACATTTACTCCTTTACGGCTTTTAATAACCCCAGAGTTATTAACAACACAAGTGAAATCATCAACTGATTTTTCAGTAACAGTAAGACGCATTTTTCCATCATCAATTAACAAAAAATCTCCTGCTTTAATATCATCAAAAAGTTCTTTTGCGTTAATGTGAAATCCATCTTTATTACCCAACACTTCTTCCTTATAAATCTTTACAGTATCTCCGGTCTTAAACTCCGCTTGATTATTATCAAATAGACCAGTTCTAATTTCAGGACCTTTAGTATCCGCCATTATTCCGATAAATCTATTAAGTTTTTCAGCTTCCTCGCGAATCATTTTAATTCTATTTTCATGTTCTTCACTTGTACCGTGTGAAAAATTTAGTCTAGCTACGTTCATTCCTGCGTTAATAATCTTTTTAATCATTTCCCTTGAATCGATAGCTGGGCCAACAGTACATACAATTTTTGTCTTTCTTTTCATAACTTGCACCTCACTTGTCAATATTATTATACTATAAAAATCATTAAATCAATAATAATTAAAAAAATAAAAAAAGGAGAAACTAATACTTCTGTTTCTCCGGAATAACTCCCCTAACACCTCCGCGAGGGTCATCACAATCTTTATTATAACGAGGAATCAAATGAACATGCAGATGCATTATAGTTTGCCCTGCACTTTCACCATTATTAACTCCTATGTTGTATCCACTAGGATTATAGAGCTGATCTAACTTTCTTTTTAAAGAACAAATTGCTTCATCAAGCGAAAACAACTCATCTTTTTCAAGCTCAAAATAAGTCTTGATATGTCTTTTCGGTATTATTAATATATGTCCTTTATTAACAGGAAAACTGTCATATATCGCGTATACCAAATCATTCTCATAAATTATTCTTTCTTTTTGTTTTAATAAATCACAAAAAAGACAACTCATCTTTTTAAAAATAATCCAATACCCAAAACAATTAATACTCCAGGTAATAGATACCCTTCAAAATCAACATCATATTCTCTTAAAAGTAATAATCCACCAATGACCAACAAAATCAAATTACCTGTAGTTACCCCTTGTTTTGACATTGATACCAATGCAGGAACAATTAGAAACAAAGTCCACCATCCTTTAAAAAAGATATTAACATCAATTACTCCTGTAGCATTTAGTAAGAAAAAAACTCCTAACAAAATAAGTATAAACCCAAAAATTTTACGATTGCTCATAATTTACTCACCCTCTTCTTTTTTAAAATTTTATCTAAAAAAGTACGATTTGTCAAACAATTCTTTTATTCCCACTCAATATTAGCACTATTTCTTTTAATTTTTACGGAAGCAACATTACCCGCCACTAAAACTTTAAACTCTAGTCGTCTTATGTCGTTAGGATTAAAAGAATCAGCGGACAATAAATATTTATCATGTCTTAAACAGGCCATTCCGTAAACTAAATAATTATAAATGGCAGCGCTTAATCCTAAATCAAGAAAATTTTGTTCTTGATTTATTCTATTTGCATCATCATAGACATTAAGACCTAGATAAGATCTAAAAAGCTTATTAGCTTCTCTTTCTTCATCTTGAGATATTCCCACAAAACTTAAAATAAACTTTCCTAATACATCAGGACTTGAAAACTCTTTATAATAGCGATAGCTCTCTCTTTTAACTATTTCTTTAAAATCGTTTGGATATAAGAAAAACAAATTTAGAACATCAGGATTTGATAACTTTTTGGTAGATTTAAAAAAACCATCATAGCACTCAATTAAATTATCAACGTTCGGCTGTTGAAGATAAAGTTTTCTTCGATACTCCCTCATATCTTTAATCTGTTCATCATAGTTGTTAACCTTAAGAAAGTTCTCTACATCTACTCGATCTTCTGTCTTAGCTAAAGCTACTAGATTATTCGCTTTACCCAAAGCATCTTTAATCAAATAATTCAAAAAAGCATCATTATCAATACCCTCAATCGTTCCATCTAAAGTGGACACATTTGTTGCTTGATAATTTGTTTTTTTTATATTTGGTTTTAAAAACTTCAAAATATTTTTTGAAATCTCTAAAACCATTGTTAACCCGCCTTCTCTCAACAAACTACTATCCATAGACCTTTCAATATAATCATAAAGATTGATAATAATCAAAGAACTAAGATATAAATTACTATAACAAGCCCCTTCATTACCTATTAAAGCTTTATCTAAATATCTAATTCTACTAGATAAACTTAATCTTGCCAAACTATAATCAGTATTTAAGAAAAAACGAAAACCATATAATTCATAAGTATAATCATCTACTATCTGAGAATCAGTTAAACCATAACGTGAATATCGGAAATTTCCGTTTTTTGGTCGATGTTGAATTAACTGAAATTGATTATAATGAGAGTATCTTTCAACTAAACTATTATTTACAATATCAACCTTTGCAGTTCCCCAAAGTTTATCCCAAACTTCATTATTCTTCTCTAACAAACCATAATATCCAACTTTTTTTGCATTCTTAATTCCCTCTTTAAGTGAATCAATATCTCCAGTAGTTGAAAGTCCTGCATATTTAATTATTTCATAGTCTCTTTCCTCTTCAGTTTTAATAACATAAGATATTTGATGCAAATCATTTAATTTATTCTCTCTATGCCTAAAATTTCTATCAAAACTATAAATCATATCTAATGTTGTGTGATGGTTTGGTAATGCAGAGTGCAAAAATATATCTTGATCTATGCTAAACTTTGAATCTGCAATTTCTTTTTTATAAAAATCAATTAGTTCAACATCAAATCCATGAGTCAACTCAACTTCAATGGATTTGGATGTGAAGAAAATATATTTTGAATAAAGAAAATTAAAATTCTCTTGATCCAAAAATTTCTCACTATAAATTCTAATGTCAACTCCATCTATTTCATAAACTGTATCACGTTTTAAGATACCTTTATCTAAATCTAATTCTTGAGTATGTCTTTTAGGAGTAATATTTTCAGGATGAAGGATAATATCATTTACTTTAATTGAAGTATAGAAAGGATTATAAACACTAAGATACTTCTCTTTCAAATCTTCTTTAACGGTTAATTGATTAACCTTTAAATGACAAAAGTCTTTTTGTCTAAGTTCATCCAAACTTCCTGTTAATCCAATAAATCCATTAGCTAAAAGAAACTTATTATTTATATTTTCTAAATCTTCTAAAACAAAGCCATGCATCTTAATAATTGACATAAAAACCTCCTAAAAAAAACTACTATTTGTAACTATTGCTTAAAACCATGCTATATACTAAAAATAAAATTTTTATCTGTTGCTTTTTCATCCCTTATTTGTTAAAATATTTACGCAATTACTAATGGAGGTGAGATAATGGCAAATAACAAACAACAGATGAAACGTAATATCCAAAATGAAAAAAGACGTCTTGCAAATGCTTCTTTTAAGTCATCTTTGAAAACAGCGATCAAGAATGTTGAAACTGTAGTAAAAACTGGTGATAAAGAAAAAGCTGTTGAAGCATTGAACTTAGCATACAAGAAAATTGATAAGAGCGTTGCTAAAGGCATACATCATAAAAATTACGCTAACAGACAAAAGTCTCGTTTATCAAATAAAGTTAATGCTTTGTAAGAAAAAAGCCAAAGGGCTTTTTTTTATTTTCTGCCAATGAAATAAAGTTCTGGTCCAATATCTTTATCGATCTTACCAGATTTTATTTGATAATCTAATTCTGCTAAATAAGAGATATTGTCAAATAAAATCTGTTCAGAAGTTTCTGAAGCATTCTTCATCATATAATATACTCTGCCTGAAGAATAACCAAAAAACTTCTCAATATCAACTTTGTTATACTTTATCTTCATTAATGATTTTGTATATAATATCTCCAAAAATTTGCTTGCGACTACAGATAAAATCTGAGTCGCTTTTATATTATGGTCAAGCAAGTCATAATAGACTTTAAAAACCTTATCCTTATCTTCTAATAACAATGCATTAACTAAATCAAAAATATTATCTTCAATCTCTCTAGTAACTATTTGAAAAACTGTTTCAGAATCAATCTCATCTAAATTGTATGAATAATAAATCAATTTTTGTAACTCATTATTAAGATTATCCATATTGACATTAGCTCTATTAATAAACTGAGTAAGTGCATAAGGCTGTATTTTCAAATTGTGCTTACTTAACTCATTCTTAACATACTTATATACATCAAATTCTTTATCATTAACTACAAATTTTTTTACTACAATATTTTTATTCAAATACTTTACAAGCTTGCTTTTAAAATCAAGATTACTATCACTAACTTGTATTACTAAAATCGTTTGATCTAATTTCATCTCACAAAAACTAATAATTTTTTCAGCTTCTTGAGAACTTATTGATTTATCGGCAGTAAGAAAGGTTGCGTTTTTAATCACAACACCTTTTTTGTCCGCTAAAAAAGGTAGAGTCATCGCATTAGTTATTGCACTATCTATCCCTTCTTCTTCACCATCATAAACTTCAATCATTGTAAGATCTATTTCGTTTTCTTTAAAAACCAAGTCAGTTTCTTTTTTTATCATAAAGTGGTCTTCTCCATAGAAAAGATAACAATTGCGATTCATTAAACTAAAGACCTCCTTTTGCTACTTATTATTTATACTAAGATATTATACCAAATTATTCATACGTTTGCACATAAATCCTTAAATATTTATCCAGTATTTATCTCTTCTTCCTAAAAAGCAAGTATCAATTATTGACAAGTCAAAGAGCGGATAGTAATTAAAAGTAATAGTTCCATCATGATGAGTATCCAAAACAATACTATTCGCTCGAATAAGCCGATTTATCACTTCCTGATCAGGATGATTATAATTGTTTTTACCAACAGGAATCAAAGCGTATTTAGGAGATAGATTATTAATAAACTCTTCAGTAGAAGATGTGATTGAACCATGATGTGGAACCTGAAGTACATCAATATTTAAAATATAGTTTTCCAACAATCTCATCTCAATTTCTTTTTCTATATCACCAGTGATCAACCACGAGTCATCAAACACTTTAAAATACAAAACTAGAGAATTGTCATTCTCATTTTCACTTATATTACCATTGAGATTTAAAATCCGAAAACCGCCACAATTAATGATATCCCCCTCATTCATAACAATCGAAGGATAAACACCATCAATACCTAACTCTGAGTTCATAACAACTTCTTTTACATTTACTTTATCTAATATATCACCTAATTCTCCGTAATGATCTTCGTGCATATGAGTAACAAACAAATAGTCTAAATCTTTAATATTTTCATGTTTTAAATAGTTAATTAAATTATCATAATCATCTCTATCTCCTGTATCGATTAATATATCACAGGTTCCACTATGTAAATGAAATGATTCTCCTTGATTCACGTCCAACAGTCTAACATAAGTTTTCGTCAAAGGAACAAGATAAGTGTTAATAATAATTAGAATAGTTATCACAAATATAATAACCTTCCTTTTAACAGGATTATTATATTTGATAAAGAAACTTAACAATACCAACCAATATAATCCAACAAAAATTTCATTTGAAAAGCTAAAGTGCAGATAGATATTACTCCTAGAAGTAATATCTAGGATTGTCTCAAAAATATAAATAACAGTGCTATACATAATTTCTATCTTTTTAAAAACAAGCAAAAAAAATGAAAGAGGTAAAAAAATCAAACTTACAAAGTATACAAAAAAAACATTATAAAAGACATTTAAAAGACCAATTTCATTATTTAAGTTAACTATAATTGGTAAAGCAATCAAGTTTGATAAACAACCAATTTTAAATATTTGAATATACTTTCTATCATTAACAAAGAAATTCCTTCCAAGTATAATCGAAAAACTAATTAAGAAAGATAAAACAAAACCTATATTATATATGCTATAAGGATTATATATAATGAAACTAATTAAAATAAAACTTAGATAGTCAGAACTCGTGAAGGTTTTTTTCTTATCAAAAAAGATAGCGATAGTAAGTAGTGAAGCCCTCAAGATAGAAGTCATAAAACCAGTAATAATATTGTATGTTAACAAAAAAACTGATAATATTATATTTTTTATATTTTTTCTTAAATAAAATCTCTCAAGAATATAACCTATAAAACCAACTATCAAACTTAAATGCATACCTGAAATAGCGAACAAATGAGAAACTCCAATTCTAGAAGACTTACTCATTATTTCTTCATCCATTCCACTTTTTTCTCCAAGAATAAAAAGATTCAAATAACTTGAATCTTTCTTAAAATAATTATCATTAATCTTTTGTTTTATGACTTCCTTTACTTCAAATAAATTAAATCTTTTCTCTACAATTCTTATATTTTTAATATAGTATTCAGAAAATATATACTTTGACTTTAGATAACTTGAATAATCAAATCCTCCAGGTAAATTATATTGATCTCTTTCAACCAAATCCCCATCAAACTCAATATACATACCTACTTCTATTTTAGAAGTGTCCTTAAGATAAAGAATTGCTAATTTATCATTTTTAACAACTATACTACCCTCATCTACTTCTACTACTAAACCACAATTAATATCATTGAAGTTATCTAATATTTCATAACGAAAAAAAATAACTCCTATTATTATCAAACTATATATTAATAGATTTTTACTAGAAAAAAACAAAACAACTAGTTCGACCAAAATCAGTATTATTACAAGATAAGAAGTCTTTGTTAAAGCACAAAGACTAGCAACGATCGCTAAATGTATAAATTTAGAACTATCATACTGTAATATTGTTTTTAATCTGTTCATATATACTTGTTTTTATTCCAGAAACCAACATAATTTCTTGTATATTCTTAAAAGCTCCGTTCTCTAACCGATAATCAATAATTCTTTGCGCTAATATCTCACCTATACCTTTTAATGTTTGTAAATCTAATAAACTAGCAGTATTAATATTTACTATCCCAGTAGGATTTTCGATTGGTCTATAATTATCAACTATTTCTCCAGGTATAGTAACCACACTTCCTAAAACTAATAATTGATCATAATTAATTAATTCGTTAACAGCTTTATCTGTCAATCCCCCAGCTAAAGTTATTAACTCACTAACACTAGTTCCCTCAAAAACATAGTATACATCTGGATTAATAACCTCACCTTTGATAGAAACATAAATTTTCTTAATCTCCTCAACCTCAGGAATAACGATTCTGTCTTCATTTTCTAATACAAGAGCCCTATTGATTTCACTAATATCAGCTTTATCAGTTAAACCTCCACAAATTACAATCAAATCATCAAGTGTAGAATTACTAACTAATTGATAATACCCAGGACTAGAAACTGCGCCTCCAATATACACGGATATCGAATCACTATCAATTCTCTTAGGAATACTAATCATAGCCCCATCATAAAGCATTTGTGACATATTAATGTTAGATACATCTGCGTGTAAAGTTAAACCACCAGCTATTTCAATAATTTCGTGCATTCTGAGATTGCTTAAAACTTGATAAACACCGGGGTTGACTACTTCTCCTTTAATGTCAATATAAATTAATGCATTACCAGTTTCGTCTTCTTCATCTAAAAATTCATTTTCTATTTTCGGTATTAGAACCAAAGAGTTACCAATCAAAACCTCCGCTTGATTTATTTCACTAATATCAGCTTCTTCAGTTAATCCTCCAGCCATTTCAATCAGAGTTTTTAAAATAGAGTCTTCTGGTATTCTATAGACATCAGGATACCTAACTTCTCCTCTAATTTCTACATAGATTAAATTATCATTCTCATTAGTATTAAATGTATTAATGATGTTGTACTCTTTATAATCACTATCACTAAAACTATCATTTACAGAAAAAAACATAAATCCAGCAAATCCTAACAAAGCTAACAAATACGGTAAATACTTTTTCATAAAAATCACTCCTTTCAAAGAAAATAATACTTTAAAGAAGTGATTTTTCTTTTAAAAAAGAACCCAGATTTATTCTGGATTCTCTTGTTTTTGAACTACGAAAATTGTTCTTTCAGGCAAATCTTTCTTTTCAATAATTTTAAAACCCACCTTACTCAATATTTCTTCATAAGCATTTACTTCATGAGTTTGTTCATAAATTTTAACTTCTTCAGATTTTTCATCTAAATTTATTGTTATTGTATGAACTATACTATGTTCTTTATCGCCTTTATGGCTTTCCCAATGAAAATGATACTCATCATCATCATCATCATCTTCAACATAACCATCAAAAGCATCAATGAACTCAACTGATAAAATATCAAATATGAACACACCGTTATCGCTTAAAGAGTTATAGATATTAGTAAACCCAAATTCTGCATCTTCAAGATCAGATAAATGATTAATTACATCCATAGAGGCAATAATCACATCAAACTTAAAATCTAGAGGATCAAGCATATCATAAATGCCTATTTCAATATCAACATCCTCTTCCTTGGCTCTATAGTCTACTATATTAAGCATCTCTTCAGAAAGATCAGTAGCTACAACCTCATAACCTCTCTTAGCGAACTCAATCGCTAAATGTCCTGTACCACAACCAATATCTAATAATGATCCTAAGGAAGAGTACTTGCTAACTAAATCAAGATACTCTTGATAAACAACTTCGTCAATAAAGGAATCGTAAAAAGTCGCTAATAAATCATATTCCATATCATACACCTTTAAATACCAATTTGTTCTCTTTCAAAGAATATCTTCTCAATTTGGTAGAAATCTCTCTCATCTTTATGCATAACATGAACAATGATATCCTCCAAATCAATCAATAACCATCGATTATCATCCGCTCCTTCAATATGCATATTCACTATTTCTGGAAAAGCTTGTTTCACATGATCGATTGCCGCATGAACTTGCCTTTCATTAGTAGCTGTCGCAATGACTTGATAATCAAAAAAAGGCGAAAAATCCTGAAAGTTATAAATAATAATATCTTTAAGTTTCAAATCAGATAATGCCTCATACACTTTTTTTAGTTTATCAGTCATTAAATACCTCCACATATCTCTTCATAAAATTTTATTGCTTCTAAAGTAAGATTAGAAACTGCTTTATGATTGCTTTCAAGATACTCTTTAGTATCTAACAATATTTTGTAAACAGTTTTTTCCAAGTTTACTTCAGCCAAATTTCTTAATTCTTCAGTAACAAACGTCCTTGATTCTTCAACATAATCACTTATATAAATAATCATTTCTAATTTATTCATATTAGCTCTTCCACTGCAATGATAACTAATAGCGTTCAATATTTCTTCATCATCTATATTAAATTTTGATTTAGCTAAAAAAGCCGCACTAAACGCATGGAGACATGGTGATGGTGTAGAGTTTAATAAACTCTCATCAAACATTCTTTTAGCCAATGTTAAATTTTCTTCATGATTTAATAATTTGGTTGCATCATGTAACAAAGATGCAATAGCCGCTTTTTCTTCATTAACTCCATATATTCTTGCGAGTTTTAAAGCTATCTTTTCAACATTATATATATGTTTTAAACGAGCTTTATCAGTTATAAAAGCATCTTCTAGATATTCTTTTACTACCTTGATCATATTATAGCTAACCTTGTATAAACACCAACAACAAACGGAGCATATGCTCTAACACAGAAAGGTGCTCTCAAAGTAACAAAACCTAAACCAGAAAACACTATATCATACTTTTGATTATCCCTAACTTTGAACTCATGATAAATCCACTTTGGAACATCCTCGTCCTTAGAGAAAGGTGGCGACAATAAAGAATATAGTTTTTCACAATATAATTTATCAGCCTTAGCTGTCTTTGTGCGGTGAATATTCAAAGTATTCGCAAAATAAGTAACCACAGAGACTACATCTCCAGTTTCACCAGAAATAATATCTAACCTAGCTAAACCTCCAAAAAACAAGGTTTGTCCTTCGTTTAACTGATAAATCATTGGTTTAATTTCCCGAGACGGAACAGTTAACTTATAAGAAGGTCTAGTCAAATAATGCATATACTGATGCTTGTTAATAACCCCAGGTGTATCATAAATATAAGTTCCATCAGTCAGTTGAAATCCAATCAAACCTATCGTAGTCTGAGGAGAAAGTGATTCCGTAATAATATCAGAAGCAGCTCCCATATAACGTCTTAATATTTGGTTAACAATTCGAGATTTTCCAACATTAGTAGAACCTACAATATAGACATTCCTATTGCCTTTATACTGATAAATTTTCTCCATTAACTCATCAAAGTTATCTCCATATTTCGCCGATAGCAAAACAGAATCTAAAACAGTAAAACCTTGTGAATTAATCATCAATTTCAACCAGTTCATAATTCTAGATGGTTTAACATTCTTTGGCAATAAATCTATTTTATTTCCAACTAAAATAACATCTTCATTTCCTGTTAATTCTTTAATTGCCGGAACAAAAGAACCGGAGAAATCAAATATATCAACTATTTTAACAATTAAAGCATCCTCAGTTTTAATTTTTTCTATAACATTCAAATAATCAGAATTAGAAACCGTATATGGATACACTTCAGAGTAATGCCTAATTCTAAAACACCTCTGACAGATGATCTCTGAGTTTCTACGCGAATTTAATAACTCATCACTAATATAACCCGGTAATTTATCATCTTTGTTTTGTATTAACGCGCCGCAGCCCTTGCAAAACATTTCTGCCATTTCTTTACCTCTTCTCTTGTAAATTTAGTCGATTATAAAATTCGTAATCCGTCCTTTTCAATCTTTGAAGAATTTTTTTCTCTAAATGTCTGTTGTATTTCGTGTACCATTTCTCGTTCTTTCTCTTAATTGCATCGACAACTATAACATAGAAACCCATTCTTTTTCCGCCAAGGACGTCAGTCATAAACTGATCTCCAATTAAGCAAACTGTTTTAGGATCTGGATTCCCCACACGCTTAAGTGCTTTTCTAAAACCTGATTTAAAAGGTTTTTGTGCGCTATAAACATATCTACTTTTCACCATATCCGCAAACAATTTAACTCTGTCTTTACGATTATTTGAAACAATAAAAACTTGATAACCTAATTGATGTATATGCTCAAAAAGATCAAGAGTCTTTTGATCAGCTTCACTAATATCATAAGGTATCAGTGTATTATCTAAATCAATAAAAATATTCTCAATTCCTTTTTCTTTTAATCTAGCAAAATCTACATCAAATACAGTTTTTTGATAATCATCTGGATAAAAGTTCTTTTTCTTAAAAAACAGTTCAACCATTCATAAGCCTCCAAATACTAATTATATTATACCTAATTAAATGACAAATGTCCATTTTTTTCTAGTTGATAGCCTTAATACTAGCGGTTTTCATTTAAAATATTAAAAAAGACTTGCATAACAAGCCTAAATTTTGTATTGCTTAACTAAATTATTTAGTTGTTTACTTAAGATACGATAATCAGGAATATACTTTTCTAAAAGTTGGTAAAACTTTGTTTGATGATTTCCAACTCTTAAATGTACAATCTCATGTACTAAAACCGCTCTTAGATATTTTTCATCAAACCTAGCAAGAATACTATTAAGTTTGATGATTCTTTTTGTAGAATGACAGCTACCAAGTCTCGATTTCATCAATTGCGCTTTAACAATAAGATTAGATAAATCGATATCTTTTATACTATAAACTAACTCTTCATCAATCATAGATATCGCTAACTTTATTGTTTGTTTACGGTAAAAATCTTCAATATTTTTCTCATCAAAACGCTCGGGAAAATAAACAGTGTTATCCTCTATTTTGAGCTTTTTACCATCAAATTTTATAACATTATATTCTCTTCCCCAAATCAACATTTTATCTTGATTATATAAACTGTTTTCAGGTATAACTCTTGTCTTTAAGATGAATCTTTGATGCTTTATAATAAAACT
>Ga0265294_10007452_pt1 | contig 12955 bp, 6 predicted proteins | sample MunlanPumphouse3_FD_192504 | JGI IMG/M metagenome (GOLD analysis project Ga0265294, IMG submission 192504) | Groundwater microbial communities from a municipal landfill in Southern Ontario, Canada - Pumphouse #3 | ecosystem: Environmental > Aquatic > Deep subsurface > Groundwater | place... | reverse complement strand
GTTCGCCAAAGTTATAACGCAAAAGAAAATTTTGAAAAAGCCAATAAACAAGCAGTAGCCGGGCTCACTAAGGGAGTAGAGTCGGTAGCTTTTTGTATCGATGGTAAAACAGAGATTCCAATCGGAAAAATGATGGTTCTTCTGAAAGGAATTGATCTTTCAAAAACCGAAGTTAATTTTGAAGGTTGCTCTTGTGCCTCTGCACAAATTGTTGACACTTTCATTAAACATGCGTTAAAAACAGGAGCGAAAGCATCTGAAATTAAAGCATCATTCGATTTTGACCCACTAAAAACTCTCACTACAACAGGTAACTTCTGTTGTCAAAATTATTTGACAACAATTAAGGAGTGTATGAATGTTTCAAAGGATTATCCTAACATTAGAGTTATAGGAGTAGAGGGATATGCATTTAACGATGCCGGCTCTACTATTGTTCAAGAACTAGGATTTGCTCTTGCAGCAGGTAGCGAATATATGCAAATGCTCAAAGATGCAGGATATTCGGCAGATGAAGCTGCCTCAAAAATCAAATTTACTTTCGCAATAGGTCCCAATTACTTCCTGGAAATAGCTAAGTTCCGTGCAGCCAGAATGCTTTGGGCAAATATTGCTAAAGAGTATGGTGCAATAAATCTTGATTCACAAAAAATAAATATACACGCAGTTACTTCTCAGTGGAATATGACAGTTTACGATACATATGTAAATATGTTACGAGCAACAACTGAAGCAATGAGCGGTGCACTTGCCGGAGTAGATTCTCTAGAAGTTCTTCCTTTTGACTACACATTTCGCGAGCCTGCTGAATTCAGCAACCGTATCGCAAGAAACACTCAAATTATTCTAAAGGAGGAGACCCATTTAGATAAAATTACCGATCCCGCAGCAGGTTCTTATTACATTGAAAATCTTACTGCTTCTATTGCACAACAGGCTTGGAAACTTTTCATAGCAACAGAACAAAAAGGTGGCTATATAAGTGCATTGAAAGAAGGTTACATTCAATCCGAAATAAAAACAGCCTCGGCAAAAAAAGATTTAAATATTGCTACAAGAAGAGAAACTCTTCTAGGAACCAATCAATATCCTAACTTTTCTGAACAAGCTCCTAAAGATTTAACTTTAAATATAGTTACTCGTGGAGCAGATGCTCAAAAGAGTAACAATCCTATTGTTGAACCAATTGAAAAATACAGAGGCGCACAAGCATTCGAAGCTTTAAGATTTGCTACCGATACTAGTGGAAAACGTCCAAAAGTATTTATGCTCACATTCGGCAACTTAGCATTTTGCCGGGCACGTGCACAATTTGCAAGTAACTTCTTTGCCGTGGCAGGGTTTGCTGTTCAAGATAACACCCGCTTTGCGACTGTACAAGATGGAGTAAAAGCAGCATTTGAAGCTAAAGCAGACATAATTGTTGCTTGCTCTTCAGACAATGAATATGCCGATGGAGTTCTTGAGATTAACAAGTTAGTAGGAGACAAAGCAATACTAGTTGTTGCTGGAGACCCTGCATGCAAAGAAAATCTTATTGCAGAAGGCATAAAGAACTTCATTAGTGTGAAAAGCAATGTGCTTGAAACTCTAAAACAATATCAAATTCAATTGGGAATATAGTAGAAAAAAATACGATATATGCGACCAAAATTTACAGAATTAAAATATACAGGAGCACCCGCAGCTGCAAATAATGAGCAATCTGTGTGGATGACTTCAGAGCAGATTGGGCTAAAAAGCACATATACTGCAAAAGATCTGGAAGGGCTGGAACATTTGAATTATGCTGCAGGTATACCTCCGTTTTTAAGAGGCCCATACAGCACAATGTATGTAATGAGACCTTGGACTGTTAGACAATATGCAGGTTTCTCTACAGCAGAGGAATCAAATGCATTTTACCGCCGCAATCTTGCTGCAGGACAAAAAGGGCTTTCAGTAGCATTTGACCTAGCAACACACCGCGGCTACGATGCCGACCATCCTAGAGTAGTTGGAGATGTTGGTAAAGCAGGTGTAAGCATTTGCAGCGTAGAGGATATGAAGGTACTTTTTGACCAAATACCTCTTGATAAAATGTCTGTCTCTATGACTATGAATGGAGCTGTGTTACCTATCCTAGCCTTCTATATTGTAGCTGGCTTGGAGCAAGGAGCTAAACTAGAAGAACTAGCTGGAACAATCCAGAATGATATTCTAAAGGAATTCATGGTAAGAAATACATATATATATCCACCAGAATTTTCAATGAGAATTATTGGAGATATATTCTCTTATACAGCTCAAAACATGCCTAAGTTTAACTCTATCTCAATATCGGGGTACCATATGCAAGAAGCAGGTGCCACTTGTGATATTGAAATGGCATATACTTTGGCAGATGGGCTAGAATACCTAAGAACTGGTATTGCAGCAGGTATGAGTGTAGACCAATTTGCACCTAGACTTTCATTCTTCTGGGCAATTGGTATGAATCACTTTATGGAGATCGCAAAAATGCGTGCCGCTAGAATGATTTGGGCTAAACTAGTTAAACAGTTCAATCCTAAAAATCCAAAATCGATGTCCTTGAGGACTCACTCTCAAACATCTGGCTGGTCATTAACCGAGCAAGATCCATATAACAACATAGCTCGTACATGTGTAGAAGCAATGGCAGCAGCATTGGGACATACTCAATCTTTGCATACCAACGCATTAGACGAAGCAATTGCACTTCCAACCGATTTCTCGGCTCGTATTGCTAGAAATACTCAAATTTATGTCCAAGAAGAGACAAATATCACAAAATCTCTTGACCCATGGGCTGGTTCTTATTATGTAGAGAAACTAACTGCCGAAATTGCAGAAAGAGCATGGAGCCATATAGAAGAGGTAGAAAAGCTAGGCGGAATGGCCAAGGCTATCGAAACTGGTATCCCTAAACTAAGGATTGAAGAGGCAGCAGCTCGCAAACAGGCAAAAATTGACTCAAGCTTAGATTCAATTGTAGGATTGAATAAATACCGTTTAGAGAAAGAAGATCCTTTGGAAATTCTTGATGTAGACAACACAAAAGTTCGTGAATCACAAATCTTAAGGCTTAAAGAACTTAGAGCTAATCGTAACGAAGCTAAAGTTAAAGCAGCTCTGAAAGCAATCACAATAGCAGCTCGTGAGAAAAATGGAAACTTGTTGGCACTCGCAATAGAGGCAGCAAAAGAGAGAGCTACTCTTGGAGAAATTTCTGATGCATGTGAAGAAGTTGCCGGAAGATACAAAGCAATAATACGTATGAATACAGGAGTTTACTCTAGCGAAGTTAAAAACAATGATAGTTTTGACAGAGCTAAACAACTAGTGGCAGAATTTGCTAAAAAAGAGGGACGCCAACCAAGGATTATGATAGCAAAACTTGGACAGGATGGTCACGACCGTGGTGCTAAAGTAGTAGCAACCGGATATGCCGATTGTGGTTTTGACGTAGATATGGGACCTCTGTTCCAAACTCCGGAAGAAGCTGCCAAACAAGCAGTAGAAAATGATGTTCACATTGTAGGCATCTCATCACTTGCTGCGGGTCATAAAACGCTAGTCCCTCAAGTGATATCTGAACTTAAAAAACACGGCCGCGAAGACATTATGGTTATTGTAGGAGGAGTTATTCCTGCTCAAGACTACGATCAATTGTATAAAGATGGAGCCGCAGCAATCTTTGGCCCAGGCACATCCGTTACAGGAGCCGCCATAAAGCTAATGGAACTACTACTTCAAAAATTTGCATAATATCTGAACAAAGCTTAATAGATATAATTAAAAAACTGGTAGTTGTGATACAGCTACCAGTTTTTTTGATTATTTTACATTTCTATTTCATGAATGAATAATTTCGATTACTTCAAAACAACCTCTATCGGCTAGGGTTACGTAAATTTTGGAATAATCGTTACTAAATGTAAGATTAGAGGGAAGTTTTCCTTTGAGTGTATACTCTTTTAATAGAACTCCTTTGGGTGACAGCATAACTACAGTGCCTTTTCCGTGACGTGTAACAAAAAGATTACCTTGTTTGTCACACCTCATCCCATCCATTCCGAAATCATTAAAAAAGTAAAAAAGGCGCTTATTTACTGGAAAATTATTTTGGTCAAGATCATATACCCAAATCTTTCTTTGAATTGATTCATTTACATATAACAACTTACCACTAGGACTCACCTCAATACCATTGGTTGTTCCCATCTGTTTTTCTATTAGTTGTAATACTCCACTGGTATCGGCCATCCAGAGCATGCCAGTTGAATCTTTCCAATTAGGATCGCTTGCATACACAAACTGGCTCACAGGAGATATTGCTATATCGTTGGGCTGGTTCATTAAAGTGTCTTGAGCAAATATTTCAAGAACATTTTTAGTATAATTAGTTCTAAAAATTTTATGACCAGTGTAATCGGCAATATACATTCTCCCTATTTTATCAAAACGTATTCCATTACCAACCGAACCGGCAGGCAAGTTCATATATAACGAATGCTCTCCTTTTGGAGTTACCATCCCAATCGAACCTTGTCCTAAATAATTAACCGCATACACATTGCCCAAAGAATCTACTGCAGGCCCTTCCATACCTTTGGTAAAAGTACCTTCGGGAAGAAGATCATAAATAATTATCTCTTTATTCGAACAATTACAAGAAATAATACACAATGAGATTAAAGCTACCACAGGTATAAAACCCGAAAAGGAAATTAAACAAGATAAAGATACTCGGGAAAAAAGTTTATCAACAAAAAGAAGTTTCATGATTATATGTCAAATTATTATGCCTATAGATAGATAATCTATATGGAAAATCAAAATTACTCTTAATCTAAATATACTGAATTCTTACTTCATTCATAAAGGCATCCTCTAAAACTACTTTTAAACGTCTTATTAAATTCCTTCTTATCTCCATCTCTACAGGAAGCGAAGGATCGTAATGAGCCTCATTTATACGAGTTCCCATCAAGAAATCTATAACATCGGAATCCATAATTATTTTAAGAATTTCTCCAGCAGGAGAATTCTCTGGAACATCTCCCTCTTTATAATTCTGAATAAGATCGGCCAAATGGCCTAATGTAAGAATTCCTTCGGTAATAAGATTGGCCCCTTCCATACTTGCCGATGTTGGAAGATTAGATTTTACATGCTGCCTCCCATCGCCAATAATCTTACGATTAAGCTCTCTAGCAAGAATTTGAGCAGTAGTACCCCCACAAGCAATTTTTTTACCTATATAGGTATCAAAAATATTAGCCATCTTTTTATCATTCGCCGGATCGAATGGAGGGCCAGTACAAATGAGCAACCTACGGGGAGCTCTAAGATAGATAACACCACAAGTAATATCGTCTTTAGCCTCAAAAAGATCATTATGAATTGCCTTTTGCATTATAACCTTAGAAAGATCACGGGCAGAAACCTCGGGATGCTTCTCCAAATAGTCACATACAAACTCAATAACCATAGGTCTCTCCCACCCCATTGGCAATATGCGAGAACCCAACCCACTTTGAGTAACCCCATCACTCATCATTATTATACGATCGCCCTTAAAAAGCATTATCTTAGATTCTAGCAAAACTCTCTCTCCTTGCTTAGTATCTAACCGAATACTTTTTTTACGAGTCTCAATACATTTACTTCCCCTGAAAATTATAAATTCGGGATTATCAAACTCCATTAAATGAGCCTCACCCTTATAATCAATCTCTGCAACAGAACAAGTAGCATATCCAATTTTCTTGACCGAATCTAATGGCAAAGTATCCATAATACTTATCATAGAATTTTCAAGCGGCCTATGCAATAATCTATAATTTACAGCCATAGAGGCAGTTAACGAGCTAAGTACATTTGCTCTTATTCCACTACCAAGTCCATCGGACAATACAGCAATATAACGTTCTTCCTCTTTTATATTTGCCAAGGAAAAAACATCTCCCCCAACAACTTCGCCTTTTTTATACTGCTGAGAATGAGCAATTTCTATATGGAATTTATCTAACTTCTGATCAAAAAGCATATCTTATTTTTTATCTGATCCTATTACAGTATTTAAAACACTATCGGTATAAGAAGCGCTCTCTCCCAATATATATGCAATTCTTTGAACAGATTCGGCATTATGTTTTATTACCTCTTTCACTTTCTCTGAAATTAAATCTTTTACTAACTGAGAATCGTCCATATTTTGAATAATACCACAAACAAGTTTATTGGCCTGAATGCTTACAATAGAAAGTCTTATATTTCTATCGCTTTCCCTAATATCAAAATCGGCAGCTTCATCTCCACTATCAATTACAGCTTGGAAATATTTATGATATGAAACAACTTTTTTAAGATCGGCACCTGACAAACCACCTAAAGCCTCAGCTATCATTGCAATCTCTTCGCCACCCTGCTTAATAAATTTCTCGTTTGTATCTACTACTCTAAGATTCTCGTCTACCAAAACTACTCCATAAGGCATTTTACGAAGTAATACAGAAGCCTGATTTTGAGCCTCTTTTCTCATTTGCGAAATGCACATCTCCCTCTCGGCCTTTCCATCTAATACAGCAATAGCAAATGCCCGGCAACTATCGTAGCCACAACCAGTACAATTGAGCTCATCTTCTTTACGAGTCTTGCCCATAGAGTTAAGCGCCTCCTGAATCTCATGATCGCTATACATACAGTTTATTTTATAGGAAACCTTATAGGCATCAAAAGACATATTTACTTTTTTAATAGGCAATGGTATGGCAAGCCCACTTCTTTTAAAAGCATCAAACTCATTAAGTAACCTATTCCTTTTTGCCGCTAAACCCTCGGCAGAACTTGTAGCCGGTCCCTTAATACAACCACCATCACAAGCCATTAATTCAATAAATATTTTTTTATCGGGTTTCCACTCTCCTAGTTCACCACACACCTCCATTACAGATTTCATCCCAGAAAAGCTCATAAACCCAGCATCTACAGGCTCAACATCTTTACACATAGTACTTATCATACCACTATCTACAGGAAAAAGACCAGCCCGTTCAGATGCACCAATCACAAATCCTTCGGGCAATTCAACCCTATCCATATCTGAAAAATAGATACCCTCGTCTTCCATTAACATTCTTAACTCTTCAAATGTTATAACAACATCTGTTTCATGCTCATAAACATCACTCTCATGTTTTTTTGCAATACAAGGGCCCACAAAAACCAATTTATACTCCCCATAACCGCTTGCTCTCAAGAGCCTAACATGGGCAATCATAGGAGAAACAATTGGAGCAAGATGTTCCTTATATTCAGGGTAATATATCTTAATGTAATTAACTACAGAGGGACAGCAAGTGGCTAATACAATCTTCTTATCTGTCTCCTGCAAAAAACGATTTGTTTCGGCAGCTACCATATCGGCTCCAATAGCGGTTTCCGAAACCCCACTAAAACCAAGACAGTAAAATACCTTTAAAAGATTTTCAAATTTCTCATCCCCAAAATCTGATAAAAAAGATGGAGCAAGACAAGCTATCATTTTTTGACCATTCTGAGCCCACTCCTTAAGAATACCAGTATCGTTTCTATACTTTTTAGCTCCCACAGGACATGCATTAATACACTTACCACAGTAAATACATGTATCTTCAATAACAGAGGCACTGAAATCTTCTACCTTAATAGATTTTACCGGACAAACTTTAATACATTTATAACAGTCTTGACAATTAATCTTCTCTGTATAGATAACCAAATCCCGTTTCATATGTAATTGTTTAAATTTTTTCTTTGTATAGAGCAATAATTTGCCAGGTTGCAATTTAGTGATTTATTATTGCACTGCAATCGTTAACGCAACCTCTTTTGTTCTAAGAAAGCTTAGACATATGATTATTAACCCACAAAATAAAAATTAAAAAAATAAAAATTGTACATTTTAAATACATTTTTTAGCTTTGTAACCGTAGAGAAAATAGATGCACATACAAACCAATATACTATTAATTAGCCAAAGACCTCTTTCTTTGGTAGTTAGTACGTGCTCTACTTCTACGTCAATGGCCACTTCTACGGCCATAGCTTCAATGATGATGCGAATGCATCGCAAGATGCACAAATAGAGTTCCGGTCCCTAAATGGGTCCATCGGGAAGAATCCCGAAAAATCGTACAAGGCATATGCCTCGCTATAATCTGGAATTTTTAACATCAATCATCATTCACAATGACAAATAATCATTTTGACACTCTACTTGTACATGCAGGAAGAGAAAAAACAGGAAGTAACGGCCCTTGCGCCACACCATTATATCAAACATCGTCATTTCTATTCGATAATTCAAACCATGCAGCAAATCTGTTCTCATTGACCGAACCTGGCCATATCTATACAAGACTATCTAACCCAACAACTCAAGTACTAGAACAAAGAGTTGCTGCACTAGAACAAAGTACCGCAGCTGTGGCAGTAGCATCTGGACAAGCTTCTCAATTTTTAGCAATTCAAAATTTGGCCTGTGCAGGCGATAATATTATTAGTAGCAGCTCTTTATACGGTGGAAGTTACAACCAGTTCAAAGTAAGCTTTGCAAATTTAGGAATAGAATTTCGCTTTGCACCCAAAGGAGATATTAAAAAATTCGAATCTCTAATAGACTCTAAAACTAAAGCAATTTTCATAGAAACTATAGGAAATTCAGATTTTTACATACCAGATTTTGAACTATTTGCAAACCTATGCAAGAAACACAATATTCCATTAATAGTAGATAACACCTTTGGAGCTGGTGGTTACCTATTTAAACCCACACAATGGGGGGCCGCAGTAATAACCCACGCAGCAACCAAATGGATTGGAGGGCATGGCACCTCTATTGGTGGAATAGTAGTAGATACAGGAACATTCAATTGGAGTAACGGCAAATTTCCACAATTCACAGAACCTTCTGACTCCTACCACGGTATAAGTTTTTGGGAGAACTTCGGAGCTAGTTCACCATCAGGAAATATTGCCTTTGCAGTAAAAGCAAGGGCATTAGGATTAAGAGACTGGGGCTGTAGCCTTAGCCCATTTAACGCTTTTCTTATACTGCAAGGAATAGAGACTCTCTCATTAAGAATGGACAAAATAGTAGCTAACACACAACAACTTGCAGAGTGGTTAGAAAAGCATCCGCAAGTAGAGAACGTAAATTACCCTGGACTAAAGAGCAATCCCAATTATGAAAACGGAAAAAAATATCTTAAACATGGTTTTGGTGGAGTTCTCTCTTTTGATATAAAAGGTAACCGTGAAGAGAGTGCAAAATTTGTAAATTCATTGGAGCTACTCCAACACTTGGTTAATGTAGGAGACAACAAAACACTTATAAATCATTTCGCTTCCACCACACATGCCCAACTTGGAAAAGAGGCGCTTAAAGCAGCCGGAATAGGACCAAATACATTAAGAATATCCCTTGGAATTGAACATATAGAAGATATCAAGACCGATCTTTCAAACGCCTTTACTCAAATAAAATAACAAGAACCGGTAACCAAAAAATAATGAAAAAAAGAACCTTCAAATACAATAACACTTTTATCCTGGAAAATGGAGAGCAACTACAATCTCTAGAAATATCTTACCATATTTCCGGGAACCCAGAACCGGGGAAAAAAGTTATTTGGATATGCCACGCTCTAACAGCAAATTCAAATGCACAAGAGTGGTGGAGCGGGCTCACAGGAACCGGTAAACTATTTGACACACAAATAAATTGTGTCATTTGTGCAAATATGATTGGTTCCTGCTACGGAACTACAGGCCCCACCTCTATAGCCCCCGATGGAAATCCATACTTTTTAAGATTTCCCTCTATAACAGTTAGAGATACAGTAAAAGCACATAATCTACTAAGAAAACATTTAAAAATAGAGCAAATATTTTTAATAACTGGAGCCTCAATTGGTGGCTTTCAAGCCCTTGAATGGAGTATTATGTACCCTTCAATTATAAAAAACCTTCTATTAATAGCTTGCAATGCTGCTGTAACTCCATGGGGAACAGCTTTTAATGAATCTCAACGAATGGCTCTGTTAAGTGACCCCTCTTTTAAAGAGCAAAAAAATGCCCATGGAGGGCAAAAAGGACTAGAAGCAGCACGCTCTATCGCATTACTCTCATACCGTTCATACAAAGGATACAATCATTCTCAAGAAGAACAAAACCAAGACTTTCTATTTGCCACAAGAGCATGTAGCTATCAAGAGTATCAAGGCAAAAAGCTCGCTTCCCGTTTCAATGCCTACTCCTATTACACCCTTACAAAATCTGTAGATAGCCATAACGCAGGCCGAGGCAGAGGCGGAATAAAAAAGGCACTTGCAAAAATAACGGCACCCACGGTGGTAGCAGGAATCGACAACGACCAATTGTTCCCCATTGAAGAACAAATATTTATGGCACAAAACATTAAAAATGCCGAATTTGAAATAATAAACTCAATATATGGTCACGACGGATTTCTGCTAGAATATGAACAGACTAAAAACATCGTAAACAAACACTTTAAACTTTAAACAATGCAAGTTCTTAAATTCGGCGGAAGCTCAGTTGCCAACGCTGCAAATATAAATCGGGTAACAACTATAATAGCACAAGCAGCAAAAAGAGATAAAACTATAATAGTATCATCCGCAATAGCGGGATGTACCGATAAACTTATATTAATCGCAAATTTAGCGTCTATCCAAGATAAAAAATACAAAGAATCTTTATTAACTCTACAACAAGCACATATCACTATTATCGATAAAATTATTCCCTTAGAGTTCCGTGGAGAACTCCTTGAAAAATGCAATATTCTTTTTGTACAACTCAATAATCTTCTGGAAGGAATAACCCTTATTGGAGAGTTATCATCTTCTTCATTAGATATTGTTATGAGCTTCGGGGAACTATTGAGCACAACAATAATCTGCGCAAAACTCAATTCAGAAGGGATAAACAATGTTTGGACAGATAGCCGAAAACTTATTAAAACTTTCAGACACAACCATGCAAATCACGTGTCTAAAAAAGAAACTTACAAAAACATTACAGCATGTTTGGCAACAAACGGAACCAGACTCTATGTTGTTCCTGGGTTTATTGCCAGCGATGCAGCAGGTAAAACAACAACACTTGGCAGAGGCGGATCGGATTATACTGCATCACTTTTCGCTGCTGCAGCGAGTGCTAGAGTGCTAGAAATATGGACAGATGTTAGTGGCATAATGACTGCCGACCCCAGGATAGTGCCTCAGGCAACAACTATTGAACATATCTCTTATACTGAGGCACTTGAGCTTTCTCACTTTGGCGCTAAAGTTGTTTATTCGCCTACTATACAGCCCGTTGTTAAACAATCAATTCCAATAGTTGTGAGAAACACATTTGACCCCGATGGACCATCTACAATAATTGAGAGTAACCCTCCTGAAAGCCATAGCAAAATTAGAGGCATCTCTAGTAGCAACAATATTGCTCTTCTCTCACTAGAAGGAAGCGGAATGGTAGGGATCCCAGGCTACTCTGCAAGGTTTTTTACAGCATTGGCAAAAAGCAAAATAGACATTTTACTTATTACTCAAGCCTCCTCTTTACATACAATGAGTGTTGCAATTGAAGAGCCATTTGTCATTAAAGCAGGTAAAGCTGTAGATAGTGAATTTGCCTATGAAATAACTCTTGGAAAGGTTAACCCTGTTGTTATAGAGAAAGGGTTTTCAATAATATCGCTGGTTGGAGACGATATGAAGAACCAATCTGGTACTAGTGGCAAAATATTTGGTGCTCTAGGAAATGCAGGAATAAATATTCGGGCAATTGCACAAGGTTCTTCCGAGAGAAATATATCGGCAATATTAATGGCTCAAGACACTGCTACAGCAGTTAAAGTTGTTCATGATAAGTTTTTTGAAAAAGCCGGAAACAAAAAAGTACATCTATTTATAGCTGGATATGGAAATGTTGGCAAATCTCTAGTTAAACTTATTGAAGAACAAAAAGATAATATTGCTTTGGAAAGAGGATTAGATATATCAATTTGGGGGCTATGCACCAGCTCCCTGCAAATATTAGACAAAGAAGGAATAGGTAGTTTAAAAGCAGATTCAATATACAATTCGAGTACAAAATCTAATATAAATAACTTTATAAGAGACATAATTGCAATTTCGCCAGGCAACCCAGTTTTTGCCGATTGCACAGCCAACCCTACCGTAGCTTCTCTTTATAATGAGCTTTTATCTAATGGAATATCTATTGTTACTTGCAACAAAATAGCTCCTTCGGCCTCTTTACACTCTTGGAATAACCTCAAAAAAATTGCTTCAGAGAAAGGCATTTCCCTACTTTACGAAACTACCGTAGGAGCTGCTTTGCCAATAATTGAAACAATAAGGCGATTGAAAGAGAGTGGAGAGATAATTACAGGGGCACAAGCCATCTTATCTGGGACTTTAAATTACCTCTATAGTAATTATGATGGCAGTAAAACATTTGCATCTCTTATAAAAAAGGCACAAGATGCAGGGTATACAGAGCCTAACCCTGCCTCCGATTTAAGTGGTACAGATGTACTAAGAAAATGCACAATAATATCAAGAGAGTGCGGTTTTGATATAGAACAAAATAATATTGAAGCTGTTGCAGCAGCTCCAGCAGAGTTATTTGAAGGAGATATAGAACACTTCTATTCAAAAGCCACTGAAATTGAACCATTTTTTGTTGAAAAACTAAAACAAGCTTCTCAAAAAAGTGAACGTTTAAGATATATTGCTTCTATTACATCCAATAAACAAAGTATTGGAGTAGCCTCTCTTTCACCTGAAAACCCACTTTATTATGTATTCGGCACAAATAATTCAATAACCATAACCACACTTAATTATCCTAATGGTATAACCATTAAAGAGGCAGG
>Ga0265294_10007451_pt1 | contig 12956 bp, 16 predicted proteins | sample MunlanPumphouse3_FD_192504 | JGI IMG/M metagenome (GOLD analysis project Ga0265294, IMG submission 192504) | Groundwater microbial communities from a municipal landfill in Southern Ontario, Canada - Pumphouse #3 | ecosystem: Environmental > Aquatic > Deep subsurface > Groundwater | place... | reverse complement strand
GGACACGGTCATCCGGGCTGACCGTGACCGTGGCGACAGGTGTGCCGCCGGACGTGTCGAACGTCACCTCGAATCCTGTTTCCGTGGATTCGCACGAGACAAGTGAGACAAAAACAAGCAAGAACAAAATCATTGTTGCCAGGCGTTTCATATGGATTCTCCTCGTGTGATGTTGAAGACAGTTTACCACGGAATTCAAAAACCGTATCACTACGTCATCACAAAAACCATCATGTCGGTCCTATGCGCGACCCTGTCAAATCCATGGATGGGAACGATTGTGAAAGAACGACGTGATCACGGGACGGATTTCACCGAAAATCCCGTGTCATGAACGTTTTTCGCCTGACATCGTGTGATATAATGGCATTGAAAGGAGATGGCGGCATGCTATTCGACATCCCGGTCTGGAAACTCATCCTTGACACCTACATCATCTGGATCATCGTCTTTTTCGTCGCCAAGTTCCTGGTCAAGAACAAACGCGTCTTCAATATCGCGCTCACGGGCCTTTTCGTGGCGCTTCTATGGACGCTCGCAGACAGATTCGACCTTCCTGTCAGCGGACCGGTGTTGGATGTGGTCATGCCGCTTCTTCCGCTTGCCGTGATCATCATCATGGCGCCCGACATCAGACGCGCGCTTGAGATGTACTGGAAGAAAGATGTCAGAAAAGACACGTTCGTCATGGGGAACGAGCGGACAAAGGAAAACATCATCGACGCCACCGTCGAACTGTCTTCCAAGAAGACAGGCGCGCTCATCACCATCGAGAAGCACAACACGCTCGACCAGTATTCCGAGCGTGCCATCCAGATGAACGCCGATGTCTCCAAAGAGGTGCTCGTCAACATCTTCACACCGCTCTCACCGCTTCATGATGGCGCGGTCATCATCCGCGGAGACCGGATCTTGTGCGCAGGCGCTTATTTCATCCTTTCAGACAACCAGAACTTTGACAAGACCATGGGATCGAGACACCGTGCCGGACTCGGCATCAGCGAAGTGTCCGACTCGATGACCATCATCGTCTCCGAAGAGACTGGGGTCATCTCGATCGCCATCGAAGGCATCATGCTCAGGATCAACGACAAGGACAAGCTTGCCGAATACCTGAACATGTTCATGAAGTGAGGAACCATCCATGAAGAAACTGCTTGACTTTTTCGCGGATCCGATCCGGAAGGTCGGACGGAACGCCGTGACTGACATCATCATCGACTATCTCGACAGACATCCGTTCATGATTGCGGTCGTCTCCTTCGTGATCACCGCCGGCATCATGACGTTCATGGTCGTCCTGCCAGCCATACGGGGGTGAACCATGCTTTTCCAACATCCCGTCTATCCGCTCATCATGGCCGTGTTCATCGTGGTGCTCGTCATTGTCCAGAGCATCCAGAGTGAGAGGGTCCTCAAGAACAGATTCGTCCTGGCAAGTCTGACCCTGACCATCTCTGTGATGGTCTTTGTTATGTATTATCAAAACGACCTTCTGAGAGAAAGCGGCCCCTGGAGAGACGCCTACATCGGCTTCACGTTCTTCACATACGCGCTTTTCCTCCTCATGTTCTATGGCGCGTTCAGAATCGCCATCATGAAGGCGAACCATTATCAGCTGTTCCTGAAAGGAATCAGGAACAGCAAACTCAACGCCTACTACATCGTCGACAGACGTGAACGGGTCAGGGACATGTCCCAAAGCATCCTGGACGAACTCGGTCTCGAGAAAGAGGACGTCATCGGGAAAAAGCTGTTCTCTGTATTCAACAAGACCATCCGTTTCACACGGATGAACTGTTCCGATACCGACATCAAGACGCTCGAGGCGCTCTATGCAGGATACCGGAAGACCGCCCGTCCCGGTGATTACGAAGAGACCGAACTCTTCTTCAACAACCACGAAGGCGCGCAGGTCATCCTCCACATGGTCGTCCAACCGCTGTTCGTCATGGGGAAATACCGTGGCCGGATCAACGTCGGTGAGGCGAAGACCGATTTCGACATGTTGTCGGTCGAAAAAGAACTCAAAGAACGCAATGATGAACTCGAAAGCATCCGCCACAAATTCGTCGCGACGCTCGAGATCAGCGAGGAAGGACTGTTCACGATCGATCTTGATGACAGGACGATCTGGGCGAGTGACGCCCTTGTCTCTTCCCTGAAGCTTCCAGCGAACCTCATGGACCTGACGGACTTCAGGCGTCTGATCGACGCCGAGGACTTCAAGAAATACCACGATATCATCGAAAGCCTCACAATCGGAAAGAGCACGTACCAGACATCCTACCGGATCATGAGCGACGGACAGCCCAAGTGGTTCAGGGAGACCGGCAAGCGCATTTTTGAAGACCCGAACACGAATGTCATCATGGGGACGCTCAATCCTCTCAAGACAAGACACTACATGGCAAGCAACATCGACGCTCTGGATGGTCTGCCAGACCATAACAATCTGATCGTCGACATGACCAAACTTATCGCAAACAACAGGTATTTCCAGATCGTCCTCTTCGAACTCACCAACCTTCCGGGTGTCAATGACACCCATGGACGCGAAGTCGGAAATCTCCTGATGGCCGAATACATCAAGAACCTCAAAGACGCATTCGTCACCGAACGCGGAGACATCTACAGGATCACGGGTATCCGTTTCGCGATGCTCGTCACCGATCCCAGAAAGATCGAGACATTGAACACCGGCATCAGATCCAACAAGACGTATCTCGATTTCGACATGCGCTACGGATCGATCCACGCCGAGCTCGAGGTCCACGCCGGTGTGGCGATCAGCGGAACCGACCAGTTCGACGCCCACAAGCTTCATGAAGCGGCGTTCCAGGCGCTTCATGTCGCCAAAAACCCGAAGTTTGACGGACACGCCTGTTTCTACAAGGACATCCGTTCATGAAACAGGATATCCGAAAAGCGATGCTCGGGAAAAGGCGCGCCTTGGATCCCGGGACCGTCTCCATGCACTCGGCTTCCGTCATCAGACAGATCGAAGCGCTCGAATGCTTCAAAACCGCATCCGTCATCGGTCTATACAAGGCCTTTGGCGGTGAGATCGATCTTTCCGGACTCAAACATCCGGACGCCGTCTTCGTTTATCCGAGAGTCGAAGGAAACATCATCCGCTTCGTCCTTCCGGAAGACGATGCCTTTGAAAAGAGCGCGTTCGGCGTCATGGAGCCGATTGGCGGCATTGTCATGGATGAGGCAATCGACCTCCTGCTCGTTCCGGCTGTGGCTGTATCGTCAAGTCTCGACCGAATCGGCTACGGAAAAGGTTTCTATGACAGGTTTTTGAGAGACCATCGCCCGCCATGCGCCATCGGCGTGGTCCACGCCTTCCAGATCATTGACGCCTTCGACGTCTCGAAAGACGACCAGAAGCTCGACATGGTCGTCTGTGAAGAAAGCTGACCATCCGACCAAACCACCATCCGGACACATGTCCGTGACACGAAAGGAAGACCACCATGATCATCGATACCGATTTCGGACAATTCGAAATACTCAAGAATCATCGCGACGGCTTCGACGTCGTCAAGTTCCACGAACGCTACGTTGACGTGACCTTCGACAAGTTCACCTACATCGTCGGTGACATGTCATCGGGCATGCTCAGACTCAAAGGGTTCAACCAGGATCCCAAAAGCCCGAACGGCTTCAAGCGCATCCCGGACTATCTGAACGAGTCGTGCAACATGAACGCGCCATACTTCATTTTGAAGCGCGTCAAAGACGCGGGAAAGTCCGATGAATTGAACTGAATCCAAAAAACAAGTATAATGTTTGCGTGAGGTGACACATCCATGGATGAAACAAGAGAACAGGTCATGAGCCTGATCGAGAAAATCCGCCCTTATCTGATCCGTGACGGTGGGGACATCGAAGTCGTCAACATCGAAGACGGCATCGTCTATGTCCGCATGCTCGGAGCATGTGACGGATGCATCGCCCTCGATGTCACGCTCAAACAGGGGATCGAGACAATGTTGCTCGAAAACGTCCCCGGTGTCATCGCGGTGATTGACGTTGACTGACAGCGGGCGACATCGTCGCCCGTTTTCTTCCATATATCCCCAAAAAAAACCTTGAACAAGGAAGGTAACCCCCCCATGAGAAAAACAGGACTTGTCGTCGATTCGACATTCGGACTTGACCCGGCTTACGTCAAAGCCCACGGCATCACTGTCGTGCCCTTGCACGTCTACATCGACGGCGAGGAGCACATCGACGGACAGCTCGATCCCGAGCTTGTTGTCAAGGCCCTTCACGACAAAAAGGACGTGAAGACAAGCCAACCCTCTCCGGAGATGTTCATCGACGCTTTCAAAGCGCAGCTCGAGACCTATGATTCCGTGCTTTGTCTGACGCTTTCCAAAACGCTCTCCGGAACATTCAACAGCGCCATGCTCGCAAGCGAACAGATGGACGATCCCCGCATCGTCGTCCTGGACAGCGAAACGACGATCTGCGGTGGCGAATACCTCGCCGAACGCGCGATCGAGGTCTTTTCAGGTGGCGCATCCTTCGAGGAAGGCGTCCATCTCATGAAAAAGGCGATCAAAGACGGCTACCTTCTCTTTACCGTGGACAACCTCCAGACGCTTGCCAGAAACGGCCGTCTCGGACGCGTCTCCGCCTTCATCGGAAACATCATGAAGGTCAAGCCGATTCTCCGGTTCAAGGACAACATCCTCGAACTCGAGCACAAGGTGAGAAGCTTCCAGAACGTCATGCTCTACCTGATCGACGCCGCCAAAGCGATCTATGAACAAGGTGACATGATCGTCAGAGTCGCCTACGTCGACCAGAAAGACATGGCGGAACGTCTGATCGAAGACATGAAAAAGGCCATCTCCGGCATCAACGTCAAACTCTCGGGCATCATCAGCCCGGTCATCTCGGCCCATGTCGGCCTTGGCGGACTCGGCATTTATCTGGCAAAGGTCTGAACGTCTGCCATCGAAGTTTCCGACCTTTTGAACAAGAGGAGGTTTTTGACATGCGCCAGGGAGATAAAGTCACCTGTGTCATCACCGGAATCCGCAGCTACGGCATCTTCGTCGACTGCGCCAATTACGTCGGTCTCATCCACATCTCTGAAATCTCCGACCAGTTCGTCTCCTCGATCGAAGACATCTTCGAGGTCGGAGACGACATCACATCAGAAGTCCTGGACGTCGATGACACGCTTCAAAGGCTCCGCCTGAGTTACAGGAGAGCCCATCCCGTCCATCCGCGGATCAGAAAATCCGTGGCCATCAAGAAAGGATTCCATCCGCTTTCCAAGGCACTTTCGGAGTGGATCCTCGAAACCGACAAGAAACAGGAGTGACAACCATGAAAACACTGACACTTGACCTTACCGACATTCTGGGAACGCTCGACCGATCTCCAGAAACGCTCGCGGAAACGGTCCGGAAGGTCCATGACGGCATCCACGCCAAAACGCTCAAAGGATCCGATTTCCTGGGATGGCTCGACCTTCCGGGCATGGACAAAACAGACGAATACGCCAGAATCAAAGAAGCCGCCAAGCGCATCCGGAACCAGGCTGACATCCTGGTCGTGATCGGAATCGGCGGATCGTATCTCGGAACCCGCGCCGCTTTGGACTTCCTGAAGCGCCCGTTCAAAGACGACGGACTTGAAATCGTCTTTGCCGGACACAACATGAGCGCGGACCACCTGAACGGCCTTCTGGAATACTTGAAAGGCAAGCGTTACGCCATCAACGTGATCTCGAAGTCCGGGACGACCACTGAACCCGCGATCGCCTTCAGGATCTTGAAGAACGCGCTCGAGAACGCGGTAGGAAAAGAAGAGGCAAGAAAGAGAATCTACGCTATCACCGACAAAGCCAGAGGCGCGCTTTTCAAACTCGCCAGAAGTGAAGGCTATGAGATGTTTGTCATCCCGGATGACGTCGGCGGACGCTACAGCGTGCTCTCTCCTGTCGGACTTCTTCCGCTTTCCGCCAAGGGCATCGACACCGATCTGATGCTCAAGGGCGCGCAAGACGCGAAGAAAGCCTATGACAATCCTGAACTTTCTCAAAACGACGCCTATCTCTACGCAGTCTCGAGACACCTTCTCTACACACAAGGCAAGAAGATCGAGATGCTCGTCGGATACGAACCGGCCTTGTCGATGTTCAACGAATGGTGGAAACAGCTCTTCGGCGAATCCGAAGGGAAAGACGGAAAAGGTCTGTTCGTGGCATCCGCCTCGTTTTCGACCGACCTTCATTCGCTCGGACAATACATCCAGGACGGCGAACGTCACCTGTTCGAGACGGTCATCAAGGTTTCCGAACCCGCCTCGGACGTCACGGTTCCAAACGATCCGGACGACCTCGACGGCCTGAACTACATCGCTGGAAAAACTCTCTCATACGTCAACCATCAGGCCCTGAAAGGCACGATGATGGCCCACAAGGATGGCGGTGTCCCGAACATCCTGATCACCATCCCCAAGCTTGACGCCCATGCGTTCGGCACACTGGTCTATTTCTTCGAGAAAGCATGCGCGATGTCCGCCCATCTTCTCGGTGTCAATCCCTTCGACCAACCGGGTGTCGAGGCGTACAAGACCAACATGTTCGCCCTTCTCGGGAAAAAGGGGTATGGCGACATTCTCAAGAAAGGCTGACCCATGAAAACAAAACGCGCGACATCACCCGCCGAGACCGAACGGATCGGATACGAACTCGGCCTCCTGCTCAAGGACGAGCCGCACGTTGTCATCCTTCTCCAAGGAGATCTCGGAGCCGGCAAGACGACACTGGCAAAAGGCATCGCCAGAGGCGTCGGCATCAAAGAAATCGTCAACAGTCCGACGTTTGTCATCATGAAGCGTTACGTCACGCCGGACGGTTTCAGATATTTCTATCACCTGGACCTTTACCGTCTTGATTCCCTGGGCGGTGATTTTGACTTGGAAGAGTACGTCGAAGGCGACGGTGTCGTCGTCATCGAATGGCCGATGAACGTCGAGGAACTTCTTCCTAGAGACCATCTCCTGGTCAAGATCGACGTCGTCGGTGACGACGTCCGGGACATCAGTCTCGAATGCGTCGGTTATCCTTGCAAGAGGGCGGTGGAAGCCATATGAGACGCCTGTTCATCGATTCGTCGACGTCACTCATGTACGTCGCCTATGCCAAAGACGACATCCAGCGCGACTTCTCGATCCGGGTCGCCAAACGGGACCACGCCAAACACATGGTCGACCGGATCCAGATGATTTTGAAGAGAAACAGCGTCACGATCGGAGACATCGACGAGATCATCGTCGGAGTCGGTCCCGGGTCATACACGGGAATCAGGATCGCTGTCATGGTCGCCAAGATGATCGGTTTCACCAGAAAAATGCCGGTCAGGACCGTGAGCAGCCTCTACTTCATGACGAGCGGCTACCGCGGACGGATCGCTGCCATGATCGATGCCAGACGCGGAAACGTCTTCAGCTGCATCCACGAGGAAGGCACGATCCTTCTCCCGGACGCGCTCAGGCCGTATCAGGAACTCATAAGCCATCTCGAGGAACTTCAGGCCGAACCGGTCTTCATCGACGAGATGCACTATGATGTCTCGATCCCGGACGTCATCAGACATTCTGTCCTTGTCGAGGATATCCACGCGCTCGAACCGAACTATCTGAGACTGACCGAAGCTGAACGGACCCATGACCAGACAAGCGACCGAACATGATGTCATGGCGATCGCCATGATCGAGAAACAGTCGTTTGCCAACGACGCCTTCGAGGCGTCGTTCTGGCTTCAGGAAATCACGGAAAATCCGTTTGCCAGAGTGTTTGTCGAGGCGGACCGGACATCCGTCAAAGGACACATCGGCATCCGTCTTTCCGGAACCGAGGCCGACATCGTCTCGTTCGCGGTCCATCCCGACTGGAGAAGACAAGGTATCGCGACCGCGCTCATCGAAGCGGTGACGGACCATCTGAGACAGGAAAGCGCCAAGACGCTCTCGCTCGAGGTCAGGAAAAGCAACGTGGCCGCACGCGGTCTCTATGAGAAGCTCGGTTTCATGAAAGTCAATGTCAGAAAACGTTACTACGGCGACGAAGACGCCGTGGTCTATCTTTTGGAGGTATCGCCATGATTGTGCTCGCGGTTGAAACGAGTTGTGATGAGACATCGGTCGCGCTTGTCGAAGACGGCAAACGTGTCCTTTCAAACGTTGTTCTTTCCCAGATCGACATCCACAAAATCTATGGTGGTGTCGTTCCCGAAATCGCATCAAGAAACCACATCACCCACATGACGCGTGTCTTTGAGACCGCCATGAAAGAAGCCGGTGTCACTGACGATGACATCGATCTCGTCGCGGTGACCGAAGGACCCGGGCTGATCGGGTCGCTTCTGGTCGGCATCAACGCCGCGACGGCATACGCCTTTTCGACAAACAAGCCGCTCATCGGCGTGAACCATCTTGTCGGGCACCTTTACGCAGCGAACATCGATGGCGACATGGCCTTCCCGGCCGTCGCGCTTCTGGTCTCGGGCGGACATACCGAACTTCTCCTGATGGAAGACCACATGTCGATCAAGAAACTTGGCACGACCAGGGACGACGCGGTCGGAGAAGCCTACGACAAGGTCGCGAGGACGCTCGGTCTTTCCTATCCGGGCGGACCTGTCATCGACCGTCTGGCCAAAGAAGGCAAGGACACCTACCATCTCCCAAGACCCTATCTTGACAGAAACGCCTTCGACTTCAGTTTCTCAGGCCTCAAAAGCGCGGTCATCAACACCGTTCACAACCTGAAACAGAAAAACCTCGAGGTCAATGTGCCTGACATGTGCCGCTCCTTCCAGGACGCCGTCCTGGATGTCCTCGTGGACAAGACGAAGCGGGCCCAAGAGGCATTTGGCGCCAAACAGGTCATCATCGCCGGCGGTGTCGCCGCGAACTCCGCGCTCCGGGCACGGATCAAGGAAGAGATCACAGACGCCGAAATCCTCATTCCCGCCATGCGCTATTGCACGGACAACGCCGCGATGATCGGCGCGGCGGCTTATTATCAATACATGAAAGAGGGTGCGCCGGGCCATTATCTCCTCGGAGGAAGCTCGACACTCGGATTCGAACCGTACGGGGAATCGTAAGATGTCCCTTTTCTTTCTTATTTATGACGCGCCTGCATTGTATTTCCAAACCAAAACCGCTAAAATGAGTGCATAAAGGATGTGATGACCATGAAATTCCTTTTCAAAGTGATCTTTTTGCCTCTGATCGTCACCCTCGCCGTCCCGGTCGGTTTTCTCGCCGCCGGATACAAGAACGCCGAGGTACCAAAAGACGAATTCCAGTCGATCGAAGCTGTCGACCTTTCGACCATGGTGTCCGAGGAAATCGACACCTTCCTCGAAAGCCATGACAGCACATCGGCGATATCGCTTCGGGTCGGTCAGGAACAGGCCAACGGGCTGTTGCTTTCGGCTCTGCGGGAACAGAATCCGTCATTCATGCTGGATGGCGCGACCGGTGATGACCAGGAGTATGTCATCAAAGAACAAAATTACGGATATCAGGGCTCCTGGATCCGCTTCAAGGAAGACACCATCGAAATCGAAAGCGGAATCCACGCCTTTTTGGGTGAGTTCACCTACAGGACGAGCGTCCTTCTGGTCTTCAAACTCGAAGCCGACCTCGACCAGATCGTGCTCACGCTGGACAAGGTCAATCTCGGAAACCTTCCTTTGGCGTGGACATTCAACATTTCCGGTTGGGTGCTCGAGCAGATCACCGGCGAAGGTCTTGACGACATGGTCGGAAACCTTCTCGGAGACGCGCTGACACTCGACCTTGACAAGCGGACGCTCACCGTCGATGTCGAACAGGCGATCACGGGGACGTTCGAGGACGATCCCGAAACGCTCGCGCTCGTGAACACACTTCTCACCTTCGTCGAAGACAACGAGCTTTTGGACATTGGTGTCGAAGATGACGGAATCGGTGTCGGTCTCAATCTCGGACGGATGTCTGACACATCGGAGATCGTGACAATCGATGCGATCGACCGGATCACGGGCGAGGACGGTTTGCAGTCGATCCTCGAAGCCAAGGTGAGCGCGCTTCTCTTCTCGACATTGAACGCCACCCAGACACAGCCGTTCATCGACCTTGACGCGTTCACGCTCAACCGGATCATCGATTACATGTTGCTTGAATCAAGCGTCGTTCCGGGCATTCTCCAGGAAGTCGTCATCGAGGATAATTACCTCATGCGCGCCTACGTGCCCTACGTCACCATGGATGGCGAGACGTTCCTTCTGAACCTTCCGGTGACGCTCGCCAAAAACGACGATCCCTCCAAGGTGTTCAAGACGATCATCAAACTTGACGCCGTCCCTTCTCTTGAGGATAACGACCTGGTCATCACCCTACAGGCGATGACGGCCGGAGACGTCTCGGTCGAAGGCGATGACATCAACGCCATTCTCACCTTGCTTGGAGACAACGATCTCGTTCAGGAAGGCCGGATCGTGATCAGCGACTTCGACCAGCAGATCAGCCAGGCCGGCATCTCTTTGGAAGGCGTCACGGTCACCAACAGCCGCCTGAGACTGTCGGTCGGTCTGTCCGACATGGATGTCCAGGAAATCCAGACATTCGCGACCGAAGTCATCACTGACGTCCTCACAGATCTCACGACAAACGATGACGAGGAGATCAACGCGATCGGTGAATCCGTCCAGGACATTCTGGATGCCGTACAAGCCGAAGAGGATCCCACCGAACTCATCGAGACACTCGTGACCGACTTCCAGACACTCACCGACGAACAGCAGGCCGAAGTCTACACGCTTCTCGAGACAGCGTTGAACGACCCCGAAAACGAGTACACCCTGGAAGACCTCTTCGAGTTCTTCCCCGGATCCTGATCACACCTTGAAGACCCGCGGCGGTGTGGAATTTCCACACCGCCGTTTTGTTTTTCCGGTGTCCTTGCAGTTGCAGGTGAAGTGTCATATAATGGATGAGACAAAGAGGTGGATACCCATGGCTATCGAATCAAATTTCATCAAAACAATCATGGAAAACGATCTGGCGTCCGGCAAGCACGACACCATCGTCACACGTTTTCCGCCTGAACCCAACGGCTTCCTCCACATCGGCCATGCCCGTGCCGTGGTGGTGAATTTCGAACTCGCGGCCGCGTTTGGCGGACACACGAACTTGCGTTATGACGACACCAATCCCGAGAAAGAGGACGATGTCTACGTCAAGGCGATCCTTGAAGACATCCGCTGGCTCGGATACGAACCTGCTGACGTCTTTTTCGCCTCGGACTATTTCGGGGAGATGGCCGAGCGCGCTGTCATCCTCATCAGAAAAGGTCTCGCCTACGTCGACCACCAGACGCCTGAAGAGATGGCGGCCGGACGCGGAAACATCAACACACCGGGCACGCCCTCACCTTACAGGAACCGGACCGTCGAAGAGAACCTGAAGCTTTTCGACGATATGAAAAACGGCGTCTTCAAGGAAGGGGAATGCGTTCTCAGGGCCAAAATCGACATGTCAAGCCCGAACATGAACATGCGTGACCCCGCCCTTTACCGCATCTCCTACAAGGAACATCACCGGACCGGAAAAGCGTGGTGCATCTATCCGATGTACGACTACGCCCATCCGCTCGAAGATGCCATCGAAGGCATCACGCATTCGCTTTGTTCGCTCGAGTTCGAGGACCACAGACCGCTCTATGACTGGGTCGTGAGAGAGACGGAGATGCCGCACGTCCCCAGACAGATCGAGTTCGGACGCCTCGGTGTCGAACATACGGTCATGAGCAAGCGCCATCTCAGAACGCTCGTCGAAGGCGGATACGTCGAAGGATGGGACGATCCGAGAATGCCCACCTTGTCAGGGCTCAGAAGACGGGGATACACGCCGGAGGCTGTCAAGGCGTTCATCCTTTCCGCCGGACTTTCGAAAATCAACTCGACGGTCAGCGCCGACATGCTCGAAGCGGCTGTCCGTGACGACCTCCAGCAACACGCCATCAGGATGATGGGTGTCACGAATCCGCTCAAGGTCACGATCACGAACTACCCTGAAGACAAGGTCGAATGGTTCGACGTGCCCGTCCACGTCGACAGACCCGAACTCGGAACACGAAAAATTCCCTTTTCCAGACACCTTTGGATCGAACGTGACGACTTCGTCCCGGAAAAGCCCGACAAGCGCTACAAGCGTCTCGCGCTCGGGATCGAAGTGCGACTCTTCCACGCCTATTTCATCACCGCGACCGATTATGTCACCGACGACGATGGCGCGATCATCGAAGTCAAAGCGACATACGATCCCGAGACAAGAAGCGGATCCGGATTCTCTGAGCGCAAGCCAAACGGCACGATCCACTACGTCGAACAGACACACGCCGTTCCCGCGACCTTCCACATCTACCAGCCGATGGTCCCGGATGGCGACGGTCCGTTTTTGGACCGGTTCGACCGGGATTCCCACACGACATGTGAGGGGTTCGTCGAGCATGGTCTGGGGACGGCCCTTCCCGGCACCCGCATGCAGCTGATCAGAAACGGATATTACGTCACAGACAAGACCTCGCGTCCCGGACATCTTGAGCTCAACATGACCGTTCCGCTCAAGAGTTCGTACAAAAAGTAGGAGACAGTCCATGCATTTTCTTTCCCGGCTCAATCAGGAACAGATGAAAGCGGTGACCCACCCCGGTGGACCCGTTTTTGTTGTTGCGGGAGCGGGAACCGGGAAGACCCGGACACTCACGACCCGGATCGCCTACCTCATCCTTGAAGGCGTCGATTCCGGTTCCATTCTCGCTGTCACCTTCACCAACAAGGCCGCCCGCGAGATGCGGGCACGCGTCATCGAGATGGCGGGTGAACGGGCCGCCGAGGTCTGGATGCACACGTTCCACGCGTTCGCGCTCA
>Ga0265294_10007450_pt1 | contig 12959 bp, 11 predicted proteins | sample MunlanPumphouse3_FD_192504 | JGI IMG/M metagenome (GOLD analysis project Ga0265294, IMG submission 192504) | Groundwater microbial communities from a municipal landfill in Southern Ontario, Canada - Pumphouse #3 | ecosystem: Environmental > Aquatic > Deep subsurface > Groundwater | place... | reverse complement strand
AGAGATAGAGGAGATTAGAGCTAAGATTATACTTACGGGATATTTCTGCAATATTATTAGTCTTAACTGCTTCTAGGGCTCTATCTAATTTAAATTGAGAGCTATAGCTATTCTTCTTTCTTCTTGAAGTGGGCTTAATCGCCCCTGAACTAGTATTTGACATAAATTTGTTTGAGATATTATCTATTTAAAATAGCATAGCTATTTTAAATGGGGAATGTCTCTAATTAATTTCCCATATACCTACTGGTTCAGTATATCCAGGACTAATCACTCACTACCAGCTTTATCGCCGTTAACCTTAAAACCGCTTTTCTGCCTAACCAATCTTCTCTTTGGCTGAGAAAAAGCACTTAGTTTTTTTATTTCTATTTTTTTGCTCATAATATAACAAAAATAACAATTTTTCAGAAAAAAGTCAATTTTAAATAAAATATATATAAAGAAAATATAAACAAAAAAACACCTCATTTTAAGAGATATTTTCTATTTAAAATACATATTTTAATGACAATCCGATGCATATCTGCCCATTATAAAAAATCAGATTCACTGACTAATTTAGGAAAGATATACTAAGCGCCTAAGAATTTTTAATAAAGATTTGACGCGTCGTGATTCGATTTAAGTATCTTTTCTATATCAAAAATATCAAGCTTAGTTAGAGGGGTGTTATGCTCAACCCATAAACCGTCGTCGTCAAAATTAGAAAAATATGATAAGTAGGCTTCTTCATATTTAGTGTTGATTTTTATATCAGAGTCTTTTACATCCAGAAGACTCTGTGATGAAAATCTCGTGCCGTCTCTTAGAGAGTTTACATCACTAAAATACCACTGCCACCCTCCGAGCATGTATACAATAGCAATCTTGTCTGATAAATTAAATATCTTTATTGCAATAACATCTTTCTTTGAAAGAAGATGTATTTGCTTTTCAATAATAGGCCAATCTTTTCTGTCATAATACTGATTATTTATTAAAGCATAAGCTTCTTCGCTTAATTGTTCATTATCATTAAAATAGTTAAAGGTCGAAAGATATGATTGAGTAGTACAATATTTCTCTATTTTATCTTCTCCTATTATTTTTGTGACAAAAACATCGCTAAATGGCTCTGTCATGCCTTGAAAATGCACTTTATACATCACTCGACTGTCGCGCAACAGAATTGGAAATGGATCGACGCAAAGACGCAAGAGCGCTATTTCAATCAACGCACCATTAAGAAATTTATAAAAATCATCAGCTATTATTTCTTGTCTTCGTTTTTCTTTTTCTGCAAAGATAAATCCCCTTTCGTAAAAAGTTTTATACCCCTGTTTGTGAATATATTTCTGAACCAAGGCGAGGTGATTTTTTTGATCATCAAAGAAATCTCTTAAAACCGTCAGAATTTCTATATACACATTACCGCTATCCTCTAGCTGTTTTTTTATATTTGAATCAAAAGGAAATTTCCCTCCCTGCCTCCAGCTTTTATATAGCTCATTATCTCCCAAATCATTTTCATTTGATAGATATGTAACAACTCTCGCAAGTTCAAGGGCAGAACGCACGCTATAAAAAGCGGCATCAAATACGCCCTGTTCGTAGAGCTTTATTGCATTTCGTATTAATTTTGAAGACTCCAGAAAGAATCTGTGCAGGCCGGATGTAAGAATATCTAAGCGTCCAGTAAAGCTGCCTTCAATATCGTGAGTCGCTTGCAAAAAAATACCCTTATCTTTTAAGATATTTGGTTTCAGATGGTTGTAGAAATAATCATCATTATTCATGACTTATCTTATTAAAATATAATCTCTTATTATAAATTTATGATTTAATTATAACATAAAACAATTAACTAGACTGGATACGGATTCGAACCAAAAATGACCTCTATTTATTAGCCTTTCAGTATGTTTGACATAAATAAAAGAACTCAGCATAAACTGAGTTCTTTTATTTTTTTCGTAATATTAGACGACTCCTGTCGGTCTACTACACCAAAAATGTGTTGGCTCCGGCGAACATATTCGAACTAGAGATCGGTCTCTAAACACAGTTCCCTTTCTCTATATTTAATATTAGCTAAATTTTTATATTTAATTTATTTTATAAATAACGCCGCTTTTTATATGCCTTCCTAATCAGCGTTTTATATAGAAGGACTAATATGGAATTTTTTGAATTAATTAATGACCTCCTCCCCGCACTCAAAAAGCTATCCTAATCGGATAGCTTTTTTCATACGGGGTTTCCTTCCGGGTTTTCATTAGAATCCGAGCGTAGCTTCTTGCGGTAATTCCTTCTGGCCTTGCCAGGCAATGTATTTTTTAATTTGTTCTTCGTTTAATCCGATGGTCGAGGAAAAATATCCAACGCTCCAGATGCCGCCGTCGAGATACATTGTTTTAATGAATTTAAACTTCTTTTTGAGATGAGCCGAAGACATTGATTTTAACTGTTGAACGGCGGCTGAAACTGAGATGTCTGGCGGAATTTCAATCTGAATGTGAATATGGTCGTTATCGGTATTAATAGCGATAATCTGGAGCTCGGGATATTTTTTCATTGCGCTGCCAAAGACGGCCAGAAGTTCGGGTTTAACATACTCTTTCAAAAACTTCCGGCGGTATTTGGTACCCCAGACTATATGATATTGATGTTGATAGGTTGAGTGATTTAAGGCTCGAATTCTCATGACTATAGCTTAACACGTCCCTACGGGACGTGTTAAGAGTGGAGGCATTCATCCCCGCACTCACTGGAAGTTCGTGCAGGGTTTCCTGCCCTTTTAAAAAAAGGCTCGAATAAATTTCGAGCCTTGTTAAACTTTATTTATAATCACTGATTAATTGATTTAAGCTTATATAGCTGACGGTTTCGCTTGATCTTTTCTTAATTTCCAATTGACCGTTTTCAACAAATTTTTTGCCAATCACTAATCGATATGGACATCCGATTAAATCAGCATCATAAAATTTTTGACCAGCTGATAAATCCCGATCATCATAGAGAACTTCTATCCCTGAATCTAATAATTTTTTATAGATTTCTTCAGAGGCATCATTTTGACGAAGAGAAATAAGGTGAATTTTAAATGGTGCTATTGTTTCCGGCCAAATTAAACCTTTTTCATCATTAAATATCTCGGCTATAGTACCCATTACTCTGCTTGGTCCAAAACCATAACAACCCATAACAACATCCTTCTGGCCTCCTTCTTTGTCAACATAAATTAAACCAAATGGTTTAGAAAATCTATTGCCAAGTTTAAAGATATTTCCGACTTCAACCCCTTTTTTGGGCAGCAAATCATTATTACCACATATTGGACAAGTAGATTGACTATCAATTATTTCATGATTTATGGCTATGCCACAATGTTCACAAATATAGACATGATCTTCGCCAGATTCGGTTAATGTTTGAAACTCATGAGAATATTGAGAAAATGCACCACCGGAAGCATAGGTTAGATAAGTAATTTTTTCCAGACCAAGACGCTTATAAATTTTGAAATAAGCCTCCTTGACTTCTTCGTAATATTTATCTAAATCATCAGAAGAATCATGAAAAGAATACATGTCTTTCATTAGAAATTCCCTCCCTCGAATTAATCCGGCTTTAGCTCTTTTTTCATTACGAAATTTAGTTTGGACCTGATAAACTGAGAATGGTAAATCTTGATAAGAAAAGATAAACTTTTTAACTAGCGGGGTAACAATTTCTTCATGAGTGGCCCCCAAAGCATATTTCTTAAGATCATTGCCCTCAATCTTAAAGAGCGCATCAAAAGTATTATAACGTCCAGTAATCTCCCAGTACTCGCTCGGGTTTAGGGCTGGCAACAATATCTCTTGGCCACCAATTAAATTCATCTCCTCCTTAACAATTTGAACAATCTTGTTAAGAACAATTAGGCCTAGCGGTAAATAGCTATAAATACCCGCGCCCAATTTATCAATAAAACCAGCTCTAATTAAAATTTGAGCATTCAGACTAATTTCATCTTTAGGAATTTCCTTTGTAGTTCTTGTAAATAAATGTGAAAGTTTCATATTCTCTAATTTTACGTTATTTTATTATTAATTTCAAGTAAACAATCTAATAGACTTTAAGCGGCGGCTTTCCCCCACTTTTAAATCATTCCCTAAAGAATGAATAAATTATAATTTTCCCATGATTGGACGAGATAAGTGTTTTATTTTGGCCAAAGCTATAGACTAGCTTGGCTCTCTTTATAAGTTCTTCAAATTCCACTCTTGTTGAAATTTGGCTAAAATCAAATCTATTTTTTTCCATTATCTTAAATTTTTAAAGTTCGTTTAGTATTCAAGTAATAATAACAAAATAACTAAATTTTGTAAAGAGTAGCTAATTAACATAGGGTATTAACCAAAATTTACTTTTTTTAACAATAATTATATAATTACAATAATAATTAATTTAACGAACTATCTATGCTCACACAAACTGAGGGAATTTTTTTAATTCTGTTCTTGTGGATTATTGCCTTTGTTGGAATTTTGCTTTGGACAAAAAAACAAAAAAATTCCGCTAGCTCTTTCTTAACATCCAATCGAAATGTTGGTCTACCCTTAGGCACCTTATCGGTAGCCGTGGCCTGGATTTGGGCACCAGCTTTATTTGTAGCATCTCAAAAAGCTTATGAACAAGGTATCGCTGGATTATTTTGGTTCACATTACCTAATGCTCTAGCCTTAGTTCTATTTTCTTTTTTAGCGGTTAAAATGAAGACTGTTTTTAGTGAAGGTTATACTTTACCAGAATATATTAATAAAAAATTCGGTCAAAGATTACAAATAGTTTTTTTAGCTTCCATATTTATCATTCAAATTTACGCCGTTATTGTGCAACTAACAGGAGCGCTATTAGTATTAAATTTAACAACTGGCATTTCTAAACAAATTTTAATATTACTATTAGGTACAGTCATACTGTCCATCAGCTTATTAAAGGGCATAAAATCATCGCTATTAACTGATGTGATTAAGGCTTTAATGATCAGTTCTATAATCTTTGTTATTATTCCAATAATATTTTCTAAAATTGGTGGATGGCTGGCTATTAGCCCAGGCCTTGGTGGTATTAGCGGAAAATTTACTAATATCTTTGACCCAAAAATCATGTGGACATTCGGCCTACCAATCACCATTTCTCTTTTTTCCGGGATTGTTGTGGATCAACAACAATGGCAAAGAGCTTTCTCTATTAAATCTCAATCTGTCAAAAAATCATTTCTAATTGGTAGTCTAATATTTGTTTTAATTCCGCTAGCGCTAGGAGCTTTAGGTCTTATCGCTGCCAATAAAAGTTTAGGGGTGATTGTTTCTCAACCTCAATTGGCTGGGTTTTCCGTAATTCAAAACTTTCTACCTAAAAATGGACTGATCGTATTTATCATGATGATTCTAGCGGCTCTAGTGGCCTCTGGAAGTGCCGCCCTATCAGCGGCCGGATCCCTGGGATCAATTGATTTATATAAAATCTTTAAAAAGGGTCAGCTCGAAAAGCTTGATGAAGAAAAAAGAGATAAGAAAATTATTAGAATTGCGCGATGGACAATGGTCTTTATTATTGCAATAGCAATGTCGATTGCCTTAGTTCCAAATATTCAAATATTATATTTGCAACTACTTATTGGAGCATTTAGAGCCGCTTTAATAATCCCTACAATCTTAGCCTTATTCTGGAATCGCCTTCAAGAGAAACCAACCTTCTGGGGAATATTGGTTGGTATGGCAGTTGGCGTACCTTTATTTATTTATGGTTCTATCTATAACATTCCAAGCATCTCGTCTTTCGGCACTTTATTACCAATAATTATTACAGCTATCTTCTGCTACTTTGGATCATTTAAAAAGAGATTAGAACCAACAACGGCCTCTGAATCACTCATAAAATAAACCATCCTAAAATTGCATTATTTAAAAACCCCGGTTTATCCGGGGTTTTTAAATTACCATTTATAGTCGACATTAGAAATTGTGAGGCGATGCTTACCAGAATTAACTGTTGGTATTTCGTCCACATAAACAAAGATAACATCAAAATTTTGATCAGCAAACTTATGAATTAATCGGGTAACCTCAGCTTCAAAATCATCGTCAATACTGCTATTTAATTTTAATATTACTTTAATTTCATTGGTTTTATCTTGAACAACTTGAAACATGTCAATAGCCTTAAATCTCATTAGGATATAAGAAAAAAGATAAGAATCAACAAATCCACCATCAGTAGTAACTATCATATCACTTTTTCTACCGATTACATTAGACATCTTTGGTAAACCTAAACCGCAATCACAATCCGGCAATGACCTACCTAAATCATGCATGCGATAACGAATTAAAGGCATGCCATGATTATTTAAATTAGTAACCACTATTTCTCCAATCTCACCCTCGGCAACCGGCTGACCGTCACGTAGAAATTCTACAAAAGTATTCTCCGAATTAACATGTAGGCCATCATGCCGAACGCATTCATGACCAATAACATTAGTCTCCCTGGAACCATACTTATCATAAACATCGACTCCAAAATGATCTTTAATAAAACTACGATAAAAATCGGATACCGGCTCAGACGTGGTTTGAATGGCACCAACTTTAATTTTTGGCAAATTATATTTTTCAATCACCCGACCAATTAAATAAATCGAGGAAACATAAGTACTGATTAGCTTGGGTGAAAACTTTGATAATTTCAAGGCATATTTCTTTAAACTCTCCTCAGTTAATCTGAAGGTATTAAGTTCAATTCGATTCAATAACACATTATCTAATTTATCTAGCAAGTCACGAGATTTAAAATAAAGTTCTGACCCCCACAAAAGAGCAAATTTATTACCGATTTCATAGCCACACCACTCATAATTTCTTAACTGGTGCGCCTTAGCTTTAATTTTAAAATCTTTGGTTTGATAAAAAGCTAATGGTTGCCCAGTTGAACCACTACTATGATTTAAAATGAGGTCTTCTTTTTTAAATTCTTTAGATATTAAATCATCTAAATTATTTCTAACATCATCCTTATCCAAAAGCGGAATCTTAATAAAATCTTCATAAGTATTAATATTGGAAACTTTAATATTGTTTTGCTTAAACAAATTCGTATAATAAGGACAATTTTTCTCTGCCGCAAATAATAATTCTTTTAACTTCTGCCACTGTAAAGTCTTAATTTCTTTTTGCGAATAAAACTGAGATTTTTTGATATCTTCCAAATATGAAAAACACTCAGCATTACCCTTAATGTTCTGGTTAATTTTATAAAATTTTTGGCTAATCTTTTTAGGGATTGAAATCATATAAATTTCGTTAAAATGATTATAGCATTTATTAAAATCAAAAAAAAGGGTCCGTTTTGGGGACCCCGTAATTTATATGCGTCGAGCATACCAACCCTCATAGTATGTAGGGTGATTACAAAAAACGCACTTCTCTTCATGACCAATTTTACTAACTCCTAAAAGTTCACCTTTATTAACTAGTTTTTGTAAACCATTAATACAATCATGAGAATAGCAAATAAATAATTTTGCCACCTTTTTAGATGTTAGAGCTTGAATAATTTCAAGGCTTGTTGTTGCTAAAACTTGAGACCCCAAAAAGTTGTCCATTAATTTTCGTCGGAGATTTTTTTCAACCTCGCCTAAAAGACTAGGGATAACTTCTTGTAAATTTTGTAGATCAAAATCAATAGCACCAAAATTATCTCGACGTTTAACCATTAGCTTTCCAGAATTCAACTCTCTAGCACCAATTTCCAATCTCAAGGGTGTCCCCATCATTTCCCATTTTGCACGTCTCTTATTTATCGGTGACGAAGGATCGCAATCGTAAGCATATTCTATACCGAGCTGATCAACTTTTTTCTTCACATGATTCACTAAGTTCGAAATATTTTGATTGCGCTTAGGATTAACCTCTAAAATAACAACCTTATTGGGGGCAATTGATGGTAACAAGCGTAATCCATAGGCATCACTTAGTATCCACAGCGAAAATAAAAATGGACGAAAAGAAAATCCAAAAGTAGATTGATAAGTGTAATCATAATTCCCATCATTATCATAGAAACCAATTTTAAATACTTTGGAAAAAATTTGCATTTGAGCATAATTAGAGGCAGCTAAAGCAGCTTCACCATTAGGCAAAATTGCATCATACCCAAAATTATTTTCCGCTACTGGCTTATTTGTCCAAATTGGTCGCTCTGATCTAATCACCGGCAATCCAAAATAATCTAAAACTTGATCAATAATAATTCCATTATTCGAAACTTGCGCATCAACTTCTCGGCGGCTAGAATGAGCGGAATGCCCTTCTATAAAAAAATTGGCCTCATTATTACGGAAAATTCCAGACTTACGCCCTTTTCTAAACATTTGTCCGATTTGAAAAACTTTAATCGGCAAATCGTTGATGGTGTGAATCCAGTCTTTAAAAATTGGATAGATAACTATTTCGCCAGATGGTCTTAAGGCTAATTTATTAAATTTAAACACACCTTTATCAAATTCATATATTTCCTGATTCAATTTGTAAAAATCTTCCACATTAGCCAGTAAAGGAAAAACGTGTTCCTGATAACCAAACTTAGGAAATAAATTTCTTAAAAAATTAGAAAAAGGATTGAGAATTAAGAGGCCATAGGGTCTCCAGGTTAGAGCAGAAGATCCGGGATAACGATATAAAATACCGGCAGACAATAAAAATTCTTCGAATTTTTGTTTGTCAATTAATGAAAAACTTTCGTTTATTAATGTTTTCATGATTTATTTAATTTTTAAAGTTCATTACTTTTATGAGAACAAAATATTTTACCCTATATTAAGAATAATGTAAAGGAGTTAAAAATATTAAAAAATTATAGCTAAATGATAATTACTGGATTCTTATTAGAGCGACGTTTATTTTTAAGCAAATTAAATCCAATGTTAATATTTCTAGAATCTACAGGAATTTTAAATAAAGCCGGATCAAATACTTCTCCGCTATTTGTAGTTTTGTTTTTACAAAAAGATAAGAAGGTTGAAAGCATCAAAACGTCAAAAAATAGCTGCCAACTATTTAAGGCTGGATTTTTTAAATTTCTTATTACCAATAAACTGGGGTGCTTTAATTTTAACTTTAAAAAATTAATTAGTTTTTTATCGCGATTGCTGCCAAGAAAAATAAAAAAATAATTCTTTTTCGGATAAATTAATGTCTTCAAAAAACGACCATGGGTATAATCCTTTAATTCACTTTTTTCGGAGTCTTCTAAAATCGCTTCATTAATTTTAAGATCTAGTTCATTAATAGCTGCGCCGGACAATCCAGAGCCCAAACACACAAAATGCTTGCCATTGGGATCCATGAATTTTAAAGCTGCAAACTTCTTTAATGAATTATTAAATAAATAGCGAAAAATATTTTTATTTTTTAAAAAATTATTGAAAATACCTTTTTTATAAAAATTTAAAATCTCAATAAAAATAAAACAACTAATCAAAGGGCTAACTGAATTAATAAAAGCATCCTCAACTCGGCAGTTAATATTAAATACTTGGTCTGTTTTTAAAAATTTAAATAAATTATTATTTTTATTCTCCGTAGAGGCGCTAGAAACCGCAAAAATCTGACTGCCCATTTTTTGCGCCCATAAAATAGCGCTTAAAACATCGGGAGTTGAACCACTTTGGCTAATAACAAAAACAGTGTCGCCCGATTTAGCAAAATTTAAATAATCATAAACAGTATAGGCAAAGCACGGAATATTTGTATAATGAGAAAATAGGTTTCGCGCAAACAAGGCAACACTAAAAGATGACCCGGAGCCAACGAAATAAAATGGAGCCTTTTTAAAATTAATTTTACGATATTTAGATAAATTAACATTAACAGTCTCAACACCAATTTTATTAACTAATAAAAAATTCTTCCCAGTCTCCGTTCCGTTTAGATATTGATTTAATGTTTCTAATTTTAATTTTTTGTTGCTCATTTATTGATTTTAATTAATTCAATAAAGCCAATTTCCGATCTAATAGACTTTAGCTGCTGCGGGCTTAAATTATCTCTTAATAAAATAATCGACAAAACTCCTATTTTTTTTAATTTCTTTATAAAACTTAGACTAGGAAAAAAATTAAAATAAAAAACTAATCTCTTATGGGTGCAAGTTATCTTAATGGCCTGGTCCTCCATGCTATCCAAATCATCAAAGAAATAAGAACCTAATTTTTTATAGAAATCCTCTGTTACTAAAAATGAAAACTTATGTTTTAGATTTTTTTTATTGTTCAAATGAAATTTAAAATTTTCAAAATGACTATCAAAAGAAAATAAATAATGCAGATGATCTTTTTTATCCATTAGGGCTGGAGCACAGTATTCATCAATTCGCATTTCTAGAGCCGCGCGCGACACTTTGAATCCTTTATCTTTTAAAGCTAAAATTCGTTTATTATTATTCGTTAAAAGTTTAACATTTTTTACTTTAAAAAAATGTAAAATATCAGCTACTATGTCATAATTACGATCATCAATGGGGCGCTTAATTTTTTTATATAAATCTTCAGTCTCCAATAATTTAACTTGTCGAAAAAAATAAGTGTCAAAATGTCCCTCAATGCCCAAGCCTCGACCGTCGTCATCGATGGAGTAAATTAGTAGTCCATTATCATTCCCTATAATATTAAGGGCATTTTTAAGTTGAAAGCCACAATCGCAACGCCGAGAACCCATCACGTGACCAAAAATACAAGCCGATTCAATCCTTAAGTAAATTGGTTGATTTCTTAAAAGATCACCTAATTTTAGGATCAAATATCTTTTTCGATCTTTTTTTGTAAAATATAAATCAAATTCAATAACTTGGCCATCAATTAATCCCACCGGCAATTTAATTGGCCCTTTTATTTTTAGCATATTATTTAAACAAATCACTAATTAAAAAATTTGTTTTAAATTTATTTTTTCATTCATCTTTTCTTTATAATCCCACAAACTTGCCCGAAAGTCAAAACAAAAAATATTTTTATTAAGATCAATACTATTTAAATATATTTTTTGACAGACCTCGGATTCGAACTAAAAATCCCCTTTATTTACGACTATTTCAACTCATTTGACTTCAACAAAAAAACTCAGCATGAACTGAGTTTCTTTGGTTTTTGGCTTGTTTTACGAGAAATATCTCGGTCTACAGCACAAAAAATGTGTTGGCTCCTGCGGTGGGATTCGAACTAGGAGTCGGTCTTAAAACACGTTTTCCCTTCTCAGTATCTAATATTAGCTAAAATATTTTCTAAGCAATATCTATAATTTAAGTTCGAATCCGATTACTAGTTCTATCTCTCTATTCGGTAGCCATTCTAACATCACCACATCCGCCCTTTAATCCATTAATCACATCCATCACATCATCAATTTTAGGTTCGTAGGCTGTCAGCTCATTACCATTTTTAAGATTGAGAGTAATCAGTTTACTATGAGTTTGAAAAACACTTTCAACTTCACAACTATTAAGAGCGGTTAAAGCTACATCCCAGGTACTATTAGTTTCGTCGGTAAAAGTTCTGCCATCTACTGTAGCACATTGGAGCGGATTTAATTTCATAATACTAAAGCCGGCCTTTACACAATCATCAAAGTTTCTTATTGTTGCTAACAGCTCATTACATTTTTCATGACTAGCCGTATCGCTTTTCGGTAAACAGTTTTTTAATTTTTCGGCGATAGATAATTGTTCGGACTTAGTTTTAATACTTTGTGCAATTCTGTCTACGGTGCCGTCCATATCGAAAGCAGATCGTTCGCTTTCACATTCTAATGCTTTTGGCTCGTCATAATTTTGACACTGGACAAAACGTAAAGTAAAAGTAATAATTCCCGTTTGATTATCTTGTGGAAATTCGTAAGTATAGGAAGTATACGTGCTGCCAGCCGCCCCTTCACTTTCTTTAGTGACACAATATGACCTATTATCTACTAAACGTAGTTCAGTTTGCCCACCCCGCTGAATTTCATTGCCAGACGGATTACATGCAAAAGACTTATCTTCAATTATTAACTTTGGCGGCCACTGCGCTTCGCTAATATATTCTGCTAATATTTCTTTCGGATATTGAAACGTTGTGTCATCACCAGCCGTTGTGGTCGTCCATAAATTATTATCATCTTCCGAATTATCTAAATTATTTGTATTTTCTGTTATATTCCAAAGTGAATAAAACCGACTGTAATATTTATGAGTAACAATGGCAGTTTGTCCGGTGGTAGACTTAAAAAAATAACCCGAACCAATCTGCCCGGTAAATTCATAGCCTTTGGTTTTCATGAAATCATGTATCATGGTTCCATTTTTACTTTCGGTCATAAATTTATTATCCGAATCAGACAACTTCACGATATCAGCATCACCAAATTTTAATTGCATAATTCCTTTGATTTGTGGCCAGGGATTCCCTTCTTGAAAAATTACTGGTCTATACAGCAAAAAGGCTAAAACAAAAACGGCTAACAATATTCCTAAACAAACAAATACTCTTTTTTTATTAATTTTTGGCATATTTTTTTATTAATAAAGTAATACCTCTAATAACAATTCCGATTAGCCCGCCGAATATACAGACTATTGAGAAAAATAGAACCATTTGCAAGGCTCCGAGAAAAATAAAATGGCCATCATAATCATATTCAATGAGTTGCCATAAAGCTACAAAAATAAAGCTTGTTAAAAGTGAGCCAATGATTAATTTAGGTAGAAAATTATAACTCTTATCTTCGTTTTGAACTAATACCATTAACATGCCCGCTGTAAATGGCAGCAAAAGTAGCTGCCAACCCCATAAAAATTTAAACCAATCTGACGTAATGGCAAATAATAGCCCAGATAAAATAGTTAAACCAGAAATTAAGTAAATTTTCTTCATATATGGGATGATTAAATTAATT
>Ga0265294_10007449_pt1 | contig 12959 bp, 21 predicted proteins | sample MunlanPumphouse3_FD_192504 | JGI IMG/M metagenome (GOLD analysis project Ga0265294, IMG submission 192504) | Groundwater microbial communities from a municipal landfill in Southern Ontario, Canada - Pumphouse #3 | ecosystem: Environmental > Aquatic > Deep subsurface > Groundwater | place... | reverse complement strand
AGTCAGGATCGTTAAATAAAAGAAAGAATGGATACTGGTATACATACTTTGTTCCAGCAGATATAGGTGTATATACGATTACATTTACTGGAGAAATCGGAGGAGAAACTGTACTACACAAAATAGACTTACGTGTAGTAGAGAAGTTATTAAGCGAATAAAGGTCGAGTAGATAAATAATAATAAAATAGAATCATGATAGATATAGCAATAATTTCTGGAGTAGTAATATCTTTTATCACAGAGATCACAAAACTATTTCCACAAATAGCACAAAATAAAACAGTGCAAAGATTAATCTGCTTGGGATTAGTTTTAGTAGTAACATTCTTCTATGCAGTAACAGACGCAGAGTCAGTAACAGAAGACAAACTTCAATTCGCAGCACTAGTGTTAGGAACATCATTCTTAACATATAAAACTATTTTAAAAACATTTTTTAAATAGTAAGTGGATAGACCAAAGGAAGTTAAACTTGCCTTGGTTACAGCAGATTGGCACGTAAAAAAAGGTAACAATAACGTTCTTTTAAAAAACTTAAAACTAGTATCAATGATAGCAAAAGACTTAAAGCCCGATTTAATAGTTGGACTTGGAGACTTTCCTGATTGTGAAGGGATTTCACGATTCTCTGTACAAAACATAGAATACGGTGTTGAAGACACTGTGAGTGAATGGAAGATAGTCGGAGATTTGTGGGAAGACTTATGTAAGTCTTGTGGTAATAAAGATCTCGAAAGACATTTTTGTTTAGGTAACCACGATGGAGAAAGAGCCGATAAGGTATTGTATAAGTTAAAAAAAAGCTCTAGTGCATTTCTTTACAATGCAATAAACGATGCTCTAACACCTAGTAGATACTTATTGAACACAAAGATACATGAGCATCTAGAGGTATTCAAATTTGGAGACCTAGGATTCTTTCATGGAGAACATCATGGATCTAGTCACCCAAAGAAACATGCAGATGAATATGGTATGAATTTAATGTATGGTCATTTACATACATTAGCATCTGCAACTGTAGTAACTAAAGTAAATAAAACACCCCACACAGCAATGACTATTCCTTGCCTAGGAGATGTAAATCCTTTTTATATGAAGAACAGAAGTTCAGCATGGATTAATGGGTTTGCCCTAGTATATTTATTGCCTAATCAAAAAACTCAATCATTTGTATATCAAATAAAAAGCGGAACAGTGTTCTGTAATAATAAAATATATAAAGTCTAACAAAAAATTAAGACCCACATCTATATGTGGGTTTTAATATACTTGACAAGTTAATATATTTAATATAATATATAAGTATAATTAAATAGTTAAAAAGTCAAGTTGATGGATTTAAAAAATTTTACAAACAAAATAAGGCCCTGTGGAAGTTTGGTTGCATTTAAATGGATCCCACCACAAACAAAGAGCGGAATAGTCTTGTCAGATACATGCTTCGATGTAGCAATTCGTCCAGGTCATGTGTTCGTTGCAGAAGTATTAGCGGTAGGCAACAAGGTTAAAAACTTTACAAAAGCGCAAAGATTCTTAATACATGAATATGCGATCAAGTCATTCTATGGTCGTTGGGAAAGCGATAAAGTTTACTTCACAGAAGAAGACCAAATACCAGCTACTGTTCCAAATGATTATGTAGGAATGACATTAAGAAAGAATGACAAATAATAAAATAAAAGATATAGAGATATTAAATGCAATGATAAAAGCATTCTCTAAACTTAACATAAAAGAGCGTTTAGTAATATTGAACAGGTATGGACTTTTGGGAGATAGTATGCTAACATTAAGTAAGGTAGGAAACAAACTACATCTTACCAGGGAAAGAATCAGACAAATAGAGTTTACGGCTTTAAATAAATTAAAAGAATGCAATATAAAAAAGTAGATCAAATAGTATTAGAAGCATACAACAAAAGACTTATAAAGAAAGCAAAATACTATAATACAAAACCAGACGAAGATATGTATTGGCACGCTAGCAGTTTAGGATTATGTATGAGAAGCCATTGGTTTACACGAATGAACTTTCAAACAGATGCAAGCAAGGCAACAAGAGATGACTTGACTGGAGAGCTAGGAAATATGTGTCATGAATTTATTTCAAAAGCACTTAAAGAGGAAGGCAGATTATTGTTATCAGAGAAGACATTAATAGACGAAGAGACAAAGTGGAAAGGAAGGTTCGACAACTTAGTAAAATTAGACAATGGCAATGTGATGGTCGACATTAAATCACAAAGGCCAGAGGCGTTCTTTAGAAGATCAAAAGAATCCTCTGATAAAAAGATAAAACATCATCAAAAAGTACAATTAGCATCTTATTATTATTTTGGTAATAAGTATTTAAAACATATTTATCCGGAATGGATTGGAGCTAATGGAAAGGTAATCGACTATTCCGTTCTCTATTACATAGATAGAGGAGGCGGAGTGAGAGAGGAATTTTCACTGCACTTTACAGATGAGTTTATCGAGAAAAACGTTTTAGGAGAATTGAAGGCATTAAATTATTATTATGATAACTGTATCGTCCCATCAGCAGAATCATGTTGGCAATCATGGCAATGTAATTATTGCAATCACAAGCCAATGTGTAAAGCGTTAAGGGAATTAGAAAAACAAGCAGGTATTATAAAAAGAAAAAAGCCACAGATCCAAGCAAAAACAAGAAGGTTAATATAAAAAAATAAAATAAAAAAAACATATGAAGTTTAACGAATACGTAAAAGAACCAAGAGATAATGAAGGAGTTAGATTCCTAAAATTACAAAACGGCAAGAATGTCGTTAGGATAATATCAGAGTTTGAATCTTATGGGAATCATTATATCCCTTCAGAAAAGAAGTCTCATATCTGTACAGGCGCAGAAACATGTAAGTATTGTAAAGAAGGAGACAAAGCAAAGATTAGATTTTTATTATATGTAATTGATAGGAGTGCGCCTATTGTAGAAGGACAAGTAGATGTCAAGTTGTTAGATGTTGGATATTCAGTATTCGATCAAATCGCAAATTATTCAAAGACAGAAGACTATGGGTTTGATTCAATACCAAACTTCGATATCACAATAGAAAAGACTGGTGTTGGATTAACTACAGAATACAAAGTAATTCCTCAAAGAAATGTGACAGAGTTAACAGAAGAAGAATTGGTAGCAGTTGAAGGACTAGATCCAATAGAAGGTATCTTAATAGCTAGGAGAGAAAAGCAGGAAAAAGAAAATAACGAAGAGTCAATTAACTTCGCAGACGTTCCTCGTTTCTAACATAAAGGGGGGATATTCTTCCCCCCTCCTTAATAAAAAATTTTATGAATGATCAAGAAATAATTTTAAAAAGAAGAGAGCTAGCCGAGAAACACTTTGAGTATACAAAAGAATTAAAAAAGAATTTTATTGTAGGACAATTAAGTTTCTTAAATGCTGGAAAGCTTTTAAGAACAATCAGAGACGAGCAAACTTATCTTTCTGAGGATCCACACCTAAAGATGACGTTTAATAAATTTATCGAAGAAACAGACATACCAATACCTGGAGATACAAAGAAATCTAAAGTAAGAGTTGCCCAAATGCTAATGAAGGTTTACGAGTTCTTTGTGGAAAGCAATGTGGTAAACTGTAGCAATAATACATTAGGAGAGATTGGATACTCTAAACTTAATTTAATAATCCCACCAATTCAAACAGATAAAGAAACTGCAGATGAATGGATTGCCAAAGCACAAACAATGTCTTACAGAGACTTAAAAGAAGAGGTGAAGGGAATGAGTTTAGAAGATCAGTTCGATTGTAAGCACGATGATATCGAAAGAATAGTATTTTGGAAATGTAAAAAATGTGGAGCAACATTTCACGACGATCCAAGTTTAATCATATCACATGAAACAACTGGCATTGAAAAAGAAGATGACATTATAACCGAAGAAGAATAGTTATCACGTAGATAGATAGAACTTTAACAATATGGGTGGCTGAATAATCTCAAGAGCTTCTAGAGATAAGGCACATAGTTATATATTTGGAACAATGTTTAACTATGGTTTGAGTAATTTATACATTATAATCGTTATTGTCTTTGGTAGGATATTGCAACCTATTCGCGGTTAACATTACAAAGACAGTAAGCGCCTGCACAAGTCCGCGGTAAAACAACTATAACAATGTTCAGAAGTGTGTGGATGTTATTGGTAAAATCCAATACCTCAAAAAAGTAAGACGTAATTAATCTTATTGGTTGCGAGAATAATATTGTATATAAAGAAAGTTGGACGAATGAATAACTCGTCCCCCATTACTAAAAATGCCAACACATTCCCCAGATGTATTGGATAAATTATCACGAAGACATCTTCGTGGTAATGCATGTGTGTTGGATAAAACCAACACATAAAGGGCTGAAGTGGTAAGTAGTTATTGCTTAAAAAGCAACAACTAAACGAGGGTTCGACTCCCTCTCGGTCCACAATAGTCGCCTAGAGAAGTAGTATCTCGGCAGTCTCATAAGCTGTAGGCCTTGGTGCAATTCCAGGGGTGACTACCAGGGCTGTCATGTTCCAAGGTAGGCGAGAATCTCCTGCAAAGATTCTGGAAGGGTTCGATTCCCTTATGGTCCACAGCTTGATTACTTATTTAATATATGGTAGTAATGAGCTAGTGTCTATGTGTTGATAAAACACATATGGATAAAAATGAATTAATAAAACAAGGTATTGCTGAAGCCGAAAAAGAAGCACAAGAAAAAGAAATAGCTTTCATTAAAGGAGTAGCTAAAAGGTATCTTGAAGATATTCAATCTTACAAGACAAAAGAAGAAGAGACAAAAGCTAAGAGAAAGATTTTAGAATCCGAATTAGCAGATCTTAAAAGCGGAAGGCTTGATAAGATTAAAGAAAGGCAAGATAAGGATGAAAAGTGTAGAGACATAAGCCCGATTATAGTTATAGTTGTTAATAATAACTATCCATTAAAACCATGGCTTAATGAATACTCTATTAATTGGAGAAATAATATTCCATCATTATCTTATACAGAGCTCTCATCGTTAGATAATACACGTTACAGAACAACCACTTCATCTACTAATAATAGCATGAATACATTTTATGCAAATACATTAGGTGATGGGTTTCTTTTAAAAGGAACAACCTGTCAAGCAATGGCAACAGGGGCCTATGATATCATGGGCAAGATAATTAACTTATAAATTTAATTCAACACATAGACATGAAAATAAAACCAGAGTTTATTATAATACATCATATAGGAGGCTCTGATGCATACCCATTAGCAGATACTAGTAAGTTTACATTAGAGCAATTAGATAATGAACATAAGAATAGGTTTGGTGTTATATCAAGTCTAGGATATTATGTAGCATATAATTATTATATTTTACAGGATGGTACATTGATACAAACAAGAAGTGATGACGAGAGAGATATGGATGCATTAGGATATAATTTTAATTCAACATCAATTTGTTTACAGGGAAACTTTGACCTAACTGAACCAACAGAACAACAGTTAGATACACTATCAAAGTTAGTACTTTCAAAGTGTGAAGAATATAGCATTAGTTATGAAGACGTTATCTTTCATAGATATATAGCAAACAAAACCTGTCCAGGAGCAAACTTTACAAAAAAAATGTTATGGTATAACATAATACGTAGAGCATCTTTTAGACAACTTCTAAAAATAATAATAGCAATTTTAAAAAAAGAAATAACGCTAGAGTAGTTCAATGGCAAAACGATTGCCTGATATGCAATTATTATAGGTTCGAGTCCTATCCCTAGCACCAATATTGGGGTAGCTTAATGGCAGAGCAGTTGTCTTATATGCAATCGGTTGAAGGTTCGAATCCTTCCCTCAATACCAGTAGATGTAGTTCAATTGGCTAGAATGCTAGTCTTCCAAACTAGACATGTGAGTTCGAGTCTCATCATCTGCACAATAATACCTGTTTCACCCCTGTTATGTATTAGTACTGGCACATAATATGCGAGCAGGTTATTACAGGATATATTGAAGTGGTATCATGCGGTGTTTGGAACGCTGTGTCCTAGGTTCGAATCCTAGTATCCTGACAATAATTAGTAGGTTCACGCCCTATTAAGTTCCTCGAGGAGGAATGGAGCAAGAGCAATCCCTCTACCGTGTAGATATGAAATATAAAAAAAAGAAAAATAAAAAAACAAAGAGAGCAATAAGAATGACAGACTGGGCGTTGTCTGCAAAGTTTAGATTATATTATGGATGCAAAGCAAAACTAAAAACTTGCTTAAGACAACTGACAAGATAATATGGTGGATGTGGTGTAATAGCAGCACAATTCCCTGTGAAGGAATCGGTATGAGTGCAACTCTCATCGTTCACACCATACTAGAGTAGCAAAGTGGTAATGCTCCAAGCTGTTAACTTGGTTACCGTAGGTTCGAATCCTTCCTCTAGTGCATGAAAAAAACAATTAAAGACATAATTGAATACGTTAGCATTGAAGAACTTAATAGAAGCTTAAAGTATTTTTATCCAAAAGATAAGAATAACTATAATGATGTCTATAAAAACATTAAGTCAATGGATCGTTGTGCTGGTTTTAATGGAGAGGTTACATTAAAACTACGTAGAGATTTTTCTGAAGATTGTTGTTTAGATTATGAAGCATTTAGTATTGGCTTAAAAGAAAATGACATAGAATATTCTTCTAGCTTTCTACCATGGACAACGTTTGCTAATACTCCAATAGAACAACAAGCTCTTGATTCTTATACTTACTCAGAAATATTAACACATTTTATTTGGGATATAACATTCTTTGGCGATGAGCAGGATATGAAACATATATCTGATGAAGTGAAACAAGCTGTTGATAATATAAAGAAAACTTAATAATGGCCCTGTCGTCTAACGGTTAGGACATATGATTCTCAATCATATAATCAGAGTTCGATTCTCTGTTGGGTCACATGTTCTGAGATCGTCTAGTGGTAGGACGCTTGGCTTTGACCCAAGTAATGGAGGTTCGACCCCTTCTCTCAGAACCAACACATAGTAGCCAAGTGATTAAGGCAGCTGATTGCAAACCAGCTATCGAAGGTTTGAATCCTTCCTATGTGTCCATGCAACTGTAGCTCAATTGGTGGAGCCCCTGTTTTACATACAGGAGGTTAGAGGTTCAACTCCTCTCAGTTGCACCAGCCTTCATAATTCAATGGTAGAATAGCTGTCTTTTAAACAGTCGACCTAGGTTCGATTCCTAGTAAAGGCACCAAGCTTGGGTAGTAGCTTTGGTAGATACGTACGGTTGAAGCCCGTAAGACGAGAGTTCAATTCTTTCCCCAAGCACATGAAGAAACAGTTAAGAAGATTTATAAAAAGAATGAATAATGCGTATAGACGATATGGTGAGGGAGCTTGGTTAATAGAAATTAAACTAGCACATAACTATAAACGTCTTAAAAGAAATAAGCTCTTGTAGTTCAATGGATAGAACGATCGATTTCTAATCATTAAATGTAGGTTCAATTCCTACCAAGAGCACCATTCCCGTGTAGCTCAGTGGCCAGAGCAGCTGTTTTGTAAACAGCGTGTCGTGAGTTCGACTCTCACCTCGGGATCAGTAATTGGATCCGTAGCGAAATTGGTTATCGCACCTCCCTGTCACGGAGGGGGCTGCCGGTTCGAGTCCGGTCGGGTCCGCCATTGGTGGTTCGTATAGTGGCCAATTACATCAGACTGTAAATCTGACGACTACGGTCTACGTAGGTTCGAATCCTACACCACCAACAATAATATCAGAATAGTATATTCATATAGCTTAATCGATAAAGCACTGGAGTTCGATCCCAGAGATGCTGGTTCAAGTCCAGCTATGAATTCGTCTTCATAATTCAATGGTTAGAATAACTGTCTCTTAAACAGTTAATCCAGGTTCAAGTCCTGGTGAAGACACCATTGACTTTTTTTGTATAATAATCTATACTAAGAGTAGATTAAGTTAATAATAAAATATATGAAAATAAGACTAATAACTTCCCCATCATGTCCTTATTGTTCTGCTATGAAGAAATATCTTAATAGTAACAATGTAGAATTTGAAGAGATAAACATTTTAGAGGACGATGAGTTGAGAGATTCATTAAGCAATCTAACATTGCCACAAGTAGAAGTTGATGGCAAGATAACAATAGTTGGATTTAATAAAACATCTGTAGACGAACTAATCAAACATATTAATTAAAATATCAAAACATGGAAGGTGTAATAACAAAAACATTAATAGACTTTAAAAAAGCAGTAACACACGCAAAAAAGTTTGGAATAAATTGGGTAGAATCAAATGGAATACAAGAATCAAACTGGAGTGTATATAAAGACAATACAGTATTAGTAGTAGAAGAACCTTTTTTATATTTTACAAGTATAAAAAAATTATCAGAAAAAATAACACCAATATCAATAAATAATTTTTTAAAAACAGAATATGTCAAAGATAACCCCAAAGGAAAAAATAAAAACAAACGATGAAAAGATAGATGAAACAATAAAGAACTTAATAAGCATTAAGTCTTTTGATGAAGGAAGTATCATGCGATTAGATAGCGATTTTCATGTTGATGTTAAAACAATTAGTACAGGCTCTCTTAAGATAGATAAACTATTAGGATCTGGTGGTTTGCCACTTGGAAGAATAATAGAAATCTATGGAGGAGCGAGTTGTGGTAAGACAACATTAGCATTACAAGTTATAGCAGAAACACAAAAGAACGGTGGTATTTGTGCATTCATAGATACTGAACATGCATTAGATCCAAAGTATGCCGGGGTGTTAGGTGTTAACTTACACGACTTATTGTTCTCACAACCAGACTCAGCAGAACAAGCATTACAAATGCTAGAAGAAATAATTAAGTCTGGAGTCGTTCAAACAATTGTTGTTGATTCGGTTGCAGCATTAGTTCCAAGAGCAGAATTAGATGGTAATGTTGGAGAAATTCAAATAGGACATCAAGCTAGATTAATGAGTCAGACTCTTCGTAAGATAGTTGGAATCATCTCAAAGAACAATGTGTTGGTAATTTTTATCAATCAAACAAGACAGAACATTATGACTTTTGGATATGGTAGTCCAACAACAACAAGTGGAGGAGTATCACTTTCTTTTTATTCTTCAGTTAGATTAGAACTTAAGGTTGCACAAAAACTTAAGCAAGGAGAAAACTTCATAGGTTCAAGGGTAAAGATTAAGACTGTTAAAAATAAAATAGCTCCACCATTTAAAGAAACAATTTGTGACATTTATTATGGAGAAGGTTTTAGTAAGTATGCTGAAGTTATAGACATTGCTATGGAAAATGATATTATACAAAAGGTTGGTTCATTCTTTAAATATGAAGGTGAAACAATTGGACATGGTATTACAAATGCTAAAGAGTATTTAGCAAATAATCCAGATGTGTTTGAAAAGATAAAAGATTCAATTGTGAAATTGCCACAGTGGTGAAATTGGTATACGCGCATGCCTTAGAAGCATGTATCAGAAATGGTGTACAGGTTCAACTCCTGTCTGTGGCACCGCTAACATTAATAATAAATTAATAAATAAAAAAAATGGAAGACATTCAAGCATTAAGAAATTTAACCCCAGGAGAGAAAGCAGTTGGCTTAACGTTTAATCCTTCTGGTAGTGAAGAAGTTATTAGACTAAAAGAAATTTTTGCAGAAGCATTCGATATCGTAGAAAAAAGTGTTCCAGCAGATGATGGAACAAATGAAACTGCAAGGAAAAGAAAGATGAGAGATTCTGCATTGAGCGAAATTTTAACAGCTCAAATGTGGTCAGTCAAAGTAATTACATTGAAATGAGTAAAGCAAAAAAACAACCAACAATCAAGGTATACACAATATCTTATACTATGAATAAGAAAGATAAGGCTATCAATGTTTTAGCAGACTCTGAAGAGAATGCTAGAGCATACTTTAAAAATGTTCTAATCCCAAAATTCTATGAACAGTTCTTGATAAAATATGACATAGAATTACCACAAAGATTTGAAAAAAGATTTGAATTATTATCTGTTAACAAGAATACAGCGTATTCTAAAAAATAAACACCATGGAAATAATACCAACAAATGATAATATAATAGTAAAACCAATTAAAGCTAAGACAGAAACAGACTCTGGAATTTCATTATTAAAATCTAATGAAAATAATAGAGGACAAGTTATCTCTGTCGGACCAGGAACAAAAGAAGAAAAAATGGAAGTAGCTATAGGAGATACTATTATATTTAAAAGAAGTAGTTCTGTTAATGTAACAATTGATGGAGACGAATGTTTTATAATAAAACAAAATGAAGTATTAGCAATTATTAAAGAATAATAAAACAAATATGGAATTTAACGAATATCAAAATAAAGCAAGAGAGACAGCATTTTACCCAGATAAAGATAATAACTTTATCTATCCAACATTAGGATTGGTAGGAGAAGCTGGAGAGGTGGCAGAAAAAATTAAAAAGGTTTTAAGAGACGAGGCAGGTATTGTCTCAGAAGAAAAAAAACTAGAGATAGCAAAAGAACTTGGAGATGTATTATGGTACATAGCCAACCTATCAAAAGAGCTTGGCTTAGACCTTGAAACAGTTGCTAACATGAATTTAGACAAACTATTCTCAAGAAAGGATAGGGGTACACTTGGAGGAAATGGAGATAATAGATAAACCAAATGAAAAAAGCAAACGTAATTGAGATAAGAAAATCTAGAAATGGTAGATTTAAAGTCTTAATAAAATGTTTGAATTGTGGAAAGAAGAAATGGGTTAAACACGTTACTGTTAAAAATGGTAATGGAAAGTTTTGCTCGATAGTATGTAGTAGACAATATAAAAAAAATCATCCAGAAGAATATAGGGCACAAAAAAGACAGATAAATAAAACACATTGCAATTGCTGTTCAATAGTTTTATCAAACAAACCATATAAAGATAAGAACAACAATGTTGTATCTGGTATTATATGGGGAGCATATAGGCAAGGAAGTTCGCTTTGTTATAGATGTCAGATTAAAAAACTCGCGATGAAGCTTGGCCGTGGAATTACCAATCTAAGTTTAGAAAAACTTAAAGAAGAATATTTTAAAAAAGGATATAATAATTATCCAATCGAAGATAGAATGAGAGATATAGCAGAATTATCTGGAATATCATCACATGAAATTAAAAAGTTTAAATTGTAACATATGGCATTGTCAAATAGATTTAGCGAAGATGTTTTCGCATTCTGGTGTGATTGGTACACGGACTTAATAGACTTTAAAAATGATGCAAACACACTGCACCATATTATCAGCCCAGGTAGTAATCAGTACATTCCAGGGATACATAACGAAAGCATTATAAATTCTTGTCCATTAAATAATAATAGAAACCATCTTCATAAAGCTATGCATAACGAAGAAAAGGAGAAGATGTTATTATCAAGAGTTGTCACAATATTAAAAGACAAAGAATACAGGTTAAAGAAAATAGACAAAGATTTTATATCTATATATAAAATAACATGGTAAAAAAAAAGATTAGCAATGTAAAAAAGGGGAATTATTATAAGTATAAAACCAAACGATACTTTGTAGATAAGGGCTATACTGTTGAATATTCTGAAATGTATTTAAGTAAAGGAAAGTTTATGGTTAAAAAAGACTTATTCTTTAGCGATCTAATAGCTGTTAGAGCTGATCGTGTTATATTTATTCAATCAAAGGTTAATAAGAAAAACCTAGCAGACGCTAGAACTAAATACAAAACATTATCAGTACCACCAAATGTGTATAAAGTTATAATAATATGGGAACCCAAAATAAAAACTCCGACAATAGAGATAGTAAAATAATAACAGTTGGACACTTTGCAACAACTCCATACAAATACTACCTGATTCCATGGTCTGAAATAGCAAGAGTAATGCCTTCAAACATGCAATCAGTTTTTGCTGTATACTTATGGGAACATAAGATCAAGAGATCTAATAGTGGAGTTTCTTCGTTTACTGTAAGTGATTTTTTAAAACAATTCTATTTGAAAAAATAATAAAATACATGGGCGTAAGCTTAACGGCAAACTGCTTCTCTCCAAAAGAAGTCTTGAAGGTTCGAATCCTTCCGCCCCTGCACTATAACCCAACAACCATCATACATTCTCAAAAAACAATAAGAAGAGCTATTGCTTTTTTTTATATAATACTATATAATAAACATAGTCCTTTTCAGAGGGCTCTTTAACAACTAGGTGATTAAGATGATTGATAACACGCAAGAGTTAGAGCTTCTTATGAGGCTTATAAAGAGATACCCTGAGGACTACAAGTTCCTGATGTACCTCTTTGAAGATGTAAAGAATCCCAAATTCAAAGACCACTACTTGTGGTGGATTGAGGTTGATAGAGATGATACTAGACGTAAGTGAGGGAATCATAGATGGTTATGACCCAGAGGAACTGACAGGAGATATATTTCTCCAAGTAATCAACTACAAAGTGTTCGTTGCAGAGTTAGAGGAAATTAAGAGGATGATGAAACAACATGATGCCCATCGGAATTTGCCCAGCATGTGGCAATAGGAGGAGACTCACAAAGCACCACGTGAAAAAGTTCGCGGTGTTCCATGACGACAGTGATGACAACATCATTTACCTCTGTGCAAAATGTCACAATGAAGGTAAAAATTGCCTTGAAGAACTTATCAGACAGCGTGAGAACGAAATATTAAGGCAGTACCCAGAGCTTTATACAAAAGCTTTAAGAGACTACCTTAATGGAGCAAGACCTAAACACAGTAGGAGGCAGAAAAATGGAAGGCAAGTGCTTTGTGTATGAAATGGAAATGAGATGTGCGGAAGCGAACATTCACGAGTTAAGGATTCTCAAGATGATTATTGAGAACGAGAT
>Ga0265294_10007446_pt1 | contig 12963 bp, 11 predicted proteins | sample MunlanPumphouse3_FD_192504 | JGI IMG/M metagenome (GOLD analysis project Ga0265294, IMG submission 192504) | Groundwater microbial communities from a municipal landfill in Southern Ontario, Canada - Pumphouse #3 | ecosystem: Environmental > Aquatic > Deep subsurface > Groundwater | place... | reverse complement strand
CGGTACCAACAGCGCAACAGAGTGGGTGAGTGCGGCTGGTGTGGGCCTGAAAACCCCAGCCCAGATCGTGCGGGATATCAACCTTGCATTGCAGGGAATTTATCTCGGCACCTACGAGCAGGAAATGGCCGACACTATCCTGTTGCCGGTTGAGGCGTTTAATTACATCGCCGCAACGCCCTACGCTGCAACCACCATGGAGACAATTCTGTCTTTCGTGCAGCGCACCAACATCTACACCCAAACCACGGGACTCCCCCTGACGATCCGGACGGTTCGGGAGTTGAGCACGGGGAATGCGGGTGCAGACGGCGGCCGTCTCGTTGCATACAAAAACGATGCGAATTACGTCAAGCTCCATCTGCCCATGCCTCACCGCTTCTTGCCGGTGTATCAAAGCGGGCCAATGAACTTTGAGGTTCCTGGTATTTTCCGCACCGGCGGCGTGGAGCTGCTCACCACGGCTGCGATTCGCTACCTGGATGATATTTCTCTGCCGCCATCGGCGTAACAAAACCGGGGGTCTGAACCACCCCCGTTTTTTTTGAGGTTGTCATGGCAAAAATTCTGAACCGCACAAATTCGCCTTTTGACCTTCAGGGGTTGAACGGCCCCGTCCGCCTGCCCGCCTTTGGCGAGGTTGAGGCGGAATTTTCCCCCGACTATCTGGATATTTTGCGCGCTGGCGGGAATGTCGAGGTGGAAGAATCAGCACCAAAACCCAAGCGCGGGCGTCCGCGCAAGCAGCAGGAGACCATTGATATTCTGGTGGCTGCCGGCGCCGGGGAAACAATTGATGTTGAGCCCCCGGAAAATACCGAGATGCCCAGCATCACCGGCACGGCGCGTGTGGGCGAAGTGCTCACCGGCGACGATGGCGAGTGGAGCGGAACCCCGGAGCCGGTCTTGACCCGCCAGTGGCTGGCAGATGATGAGCCGATCGAGGGCGCGACCGGTACGACCTATGAGCCGGTAGAGGGCGACATCGGCAAGGTGATCACGCTCGCGGTAACCGGCGCCAATGGTGGAGGCGAATCTACAGCTGTCAGCGAGCCTACTGACCCTGTGGAAGCCGCGCTTGCCGCGCCCGAGAATACTGAAGCTCCAGTGGTCAGCGGTGATGCAGAACTGGGAGCGCTGCTGACCGCTACAGTCGGCGAGTGGGACGGGTCGCCGCCCATCACCTGCACCTACGACTGGCAGCGCTCCCCGGACGGTGAGGATGACTGGACAGCCATCGGCGCTACCGTGGCAACTTACACGCTGGTTGAGGCTGACGAGGATCAGTTTATCCGCTGTGTTGTGACCGCGACCAATGCTGCGGGCAGCGCGTCGGAAAATTCAAACGTCATTGGCCCCGTGGTCAACCCGGAGTAATCGCATGGCTGGATACGGCACAGACGACGGCATGGCCGCATGGCTCGCTGGGCAGGGGCTGACATTGCCAGACGATGCACCAACCCCTGCTGTGCTTCGCCAGATTGGCAGCAGCTATGTAGACGCCGCTTATGAGTATCGTCTCGGCTGTAGCGAGCGCGCAGGCGGCTTCGAGCAGGAGTTGGCGTGGCCGCGTCGCGGGCATCGGCTCAGCGGCAAGTCCGTGCCGGACGATCTTATCCCGCCGGCATGGGTGCATGCCGCGTACCGTGCTGCGTTTCTGCAAGCCAGTCAGCCGGGCTGGGCAACAAAAGGCACTGACGCAAGCCGTCAAACCAAGCGCGAAAAAGTTGATGCGATAGAGCGCGAGTTTTTCTCAGCGACAGACGCAGCAGGTACAGACGCAGCAGCTGGCATGCCGTCCGACAGCATCATTAACGGAATGGTTTTGCCGTGGCTGTGCAAGCAAGGCGTGCGTGATCCTAATTCGCTGTTCAGGGTGATTTGATATGTCTCTGTACGACGATATGGAAGCAATGGTTGGAGAAATGTTAGCGCCAACGTCAAGCGGTGGTCTTGGGCAAGGCGTGATTGAGCTTATTCGCGTAACGCCCGGCGTAGTCGATCCTGATAAGCCGTGGTTGCCGGTGGAGCCAACTGAGAAAACAGAAACGCTAAAGGCTGCCGTTAGAGGCGTTGCTTCTGAGCTGATTGGCAAAGAAGCTGGCAGTGCTGTTATTTTGTCGAGTGACAGGCAGGTAATTTGTGCACCACCAGCAATGGACTATCAAGCTGGCGATATTTTATCGGTCGATGGTGTGCGAGTGACCGTGCTATCCGTTGAGCGCATACCGGCGGCGGGTACTGTGTCGGCGGTTAAATTCTTAGTTAGGGGCTGATATGGCACTACGCCCAACACGATCACAGGCGCGCCAATTTGCTGAATTGCTGGGCAAACATGAGCCAGCTATCCGGCAGGCATTCATGCGCGCAGTGGTTGACCTGCAAGCCAATGTCAATTGGCTTGCACTTCTTGCTGCGCTTGAGTCGGGTTCGACGTTTAGCGCGGTGCAGGCGCTCAATATCAATGAGGGCGCGTTTAACGAATACAGCCAGGTATTGACCAGTGTTTTTGTTGAGTCAGGCACTGCTACTGCCTCACTAATTGTTGGCACAGGTCAGGGCGCTATTGGTCTGCGGTTTAACCTGCAAAATCCAGCAGCTGAGAAATGGATTCGGCAGAATGTCGCAACGCGCGTTGTTGGTTTTGTGCAAGAGCAGGTAGAGGTGGCGCGGGAGGTTATCGCAGCGGGTTATGCTCAAGGGCATCATCCCCACACAATTGCGCTTGACCTTGTAGGCAGGCTAACGAATGGAACGAGGCAGGGCGGCATCATGGGATTGGATGGCCCAAGAGCAGTAAGGCTTGCTAACGTCTCAGTCGGTATGCGCACGCCCGAGGGTGTTCAATCGCTTGTTGTTAAGCGTGCAGATGGAAGCCTGGCCATGCGTTACAAAGTCAATCCAGCGACTGAGCAGCGTATTCTAGCTGCATACGTTCGTGGCGAGGCCGTACCAGAGGCGCAGAGGTTACTATCCGAGCGGCAATACAGAAACGCGCTATTGCAGGCTAGGGCTGAAACAGTGGCAACCACAGAGACCGCAGCCGCCGTTATGGGTGCGCGCGATGTGGCATGGCAGCAGGCGGCTGAGCAGCAAGGCTTAGATCGTAACGCAGTCGTTAAAACATGGCGGCATAGGCGCGGCGCTGATGGGCGTATCACACACATTGAACTGGCTGGCGCGTCGGTTGTTGGCCTAGATACGCCGTTTGTGCTTAGTGACGGTTCGGTGATGCAACACGCCCACGACCCAGCAGGCGGCGCTAAGAATAACGTTTCCTGCGGATGTGATACAGAATACCGCTTGATTAGGTCGGTGAACTGACAATACTCGCAGTGTGGTTTTTTGTGTTATACTACGCAAACGGATTGATACCCGTAAAAGCGAAGTTAAAAACAAGCTGTACATTCAAGCCTTGGGGTTATACTTCCGACCCGTATCAACTTGGCTAAGAGTGTGCAGCTTTTTTTTATTGGGTGATGTTATGAATGTTTTGTCATTGTTTGACCTGGTGCGCGGCAAGCCGCTGCGGCGCAAGCCTAACCCACTGTAAGCCGCCAGCCGAATAACCACCACAAGCCCATGCTATACTGCTGCAAAACAGCGAGGCGCACAAATGGCCAGTTTCACAGAATCAATAGACGCATGGGTTGCAGAGACGAAAGAGCGCTTAGATGCCGTGCATGGTCGCTCAGTCGAGTTGTTAGGCGAGGAGCTGGCCAATACCAAGCCAGAAGGCGGTCGTGTGCCATTCTTGACGGGCAACCTTGCGCGATCATTGCTTGCCAGCAAGTCGGGAATGCCTAACACTACAGACGGCCCTTATGCGGGTAGCAATATCGGTCTGATCGCTGCGACACTAAAGGCCGATGAGACGGTCTACATGGGCTACCAAGCGATTTATGCCGCCAGAATGAACTTCGGATATGTTGGCGCAGATAGCCTTGGACGCGTGTATAATCAGCAGGGGAATTACTTTATCGAAGGCGCCGTGGCAGAGTGGCCCAATATCGTCAAAACAGCGGTCAGCGAGATCAAGGGTAAAGCATAATGCCGACAGTCGAAACGCAAATATGGTTAGCACTAAAGAGCGGCATAGATACCTTGCCGCTAAGCTACCCGATAGCTTGGCCTGCTGAGAAGTTCACGGCAGTGACGAGCGGTTATATCCGTGTAGGCACTGTTTCAGCAGCGCCAAATCCTGAACTAATCGCAACCGGCAAAAAACACACGCGGCGCGGGTTTTTAATGCTGACGCTGGTTATGCCAATGCAACCCAACACGAGCATTTCTATTGATCAAGCCGGGCAGATAGCCAACCACTTTAAAGAAGGCGATACGGTGCGCTACGGCTCAGTTTGCGTTACTATTACATCATCGCCGCACGTTATGGACGGATATGAGGACGGCGGCTACTGGAACGTTCCTGTTAGAATCCCGTGGAGGACGTTTGCATGAGTTGCAAAAACTGTGAAGAACGCCGCAGACTTGCCCGAGATGCGCTCCTGCGCTCTGCTGTAGGCGAGGCGGCTGTGCATGTTGTTAAAGGTGCTGCCGAAATGGCAGGCGTGAAGAAGAAAACCGCCACTGCTGACCGCAAGAAGGCAGCGGCAAAACGTAAGTCCGGCACTGCCGGAAAGAGGGCCAGTCCGGCCAAAACTGCGCAGGAGTAATACCATGAACGAAATGATCTACACCATGGCGAACACCAAGATTTTCATTTCTGAAAATCCGGTGCAAGCCAAGCTCGAAGCAACCCCGACTGATTTCCAAGAGATCAACTGGATTGAAATCAAGGGCCTTTTCAACGTCGGCGAACTCGGCGGCGAACAGTCCGTTAACGAGTACGAGCTGATCAGCTCTGACTGGGTGATGAAGTCCAAGGGCACCCGCAACGGCGGCACCATGACTAACGTATTCATCCCGCTACACCTCGATCCGGGCCAGACCAAGTTCCGCGAGGCCATCGAAGACAACTGCCGCCCGTACGCCTTCCGGGTAGAGCGCGGCGCTGACTGTGCGCCCGAGTCCGTGGTCTCCATTAGCATTGCCGATCCTGGCGTTGTGACCTGGACCGCTCACGGCTTCCAAGCAGGCCAGCCGGTCATGTTCACCCTGGGCGACGGCGCTGCCCTGCCAACTGGCCTGACTGCTGGCGTTGTCTACTACGTGGTTGGGGACGGCCTGGCTGACGACACCTTCAGCGTTGCCGCCGAGCCGGGTGGCGCGGCTATTGAGACTACCGGCACCACGACCGGCGACATCATCGCTACCGCCCCGCCTGCTGGCATGACCGACATGTTCCAAGGGTTTGCTCTGGACGGTGCCCGCTCCGGGGGTGCGCGTAACGACCAATTCACCCGCACCTACGGCATTGCCGTCAACGGTCGCGTTATTACCATTTAACCGAATCCCCGAAAGGGGCTAGAGCTGGGACGGAATGGTTCGCCGTCCCTAGCTCGACTTGAACCAAGAACCGGAGATTTAAAATGGACATCAATGACATTATCCTGAATGACGCGGCGCTCGAAGTTATCGACAACGGCGAATGGATTGAAGTGGACGAAGCGCCTGGCGTTGAGCTGCTGGTAACTGGTATGCAGGCTGACGGCGCGCGCAAGGCCATGAAGTCGCACCAGGCAAAAGTCCGTGCGCAGTCGCGTGGCAAGGCTTTGACTGAAGATCAGTATTCAACCATCACTAAGGAAGTGCTGATCGAGCACGTTCTGAAAGGCTGGCGCGGGCTCAAGAGTAACGGCGAAGACCTACCCTATAGCAAGGACCTGGCGCGCGAATTCATCATGAGCCGTGGCGGTGAGCGCTTCACCATGATGGTTCTGAACGCGGCTCAACAACTGGACGACAATGCCAACGCCTTTGTGGAGCAGGTGGGAAAGCCCTCGCCGCCTGCCTCCGATGGGCAGTCCAAAACCCAAAAGCCGAAGAGCTGATAGCGGCCTATCGTCACCACGGGGTTGACATACCGCAAGGGTTGACCCCACCAAGGCTGAACGACGTAGAGCAAGACTACTGGGGGGCATTTTGGGATTTGGCGGGGGACAGGCAAGACGGCGGGCCTATCCCATGGACGGCAGTGTGGCAGTACTTCCAAGTCAGTGGGTTTGGTGACTTCCACACGTTTCACCGCATAATCAAAGCTATGGATGGCGTGTACATGAAGGCCAGAGAGCCTAAACAGTGAGGTAGAGGATGACTGAAGTTGCTGCTCTTGGTTTACGCGTTACCGGTGTAGCCGATATTGACAGGGCTTCGTCGTCCCTGGACCGCCTCACGAAGAGCAGCAAATCGGCTGACCAGGTCTCCGGTAGTCTCTCCGCCGAGTCGCGCAATACCAGCAAGGCGCTTGCTGATGCATCTAAATCTGCCGACGATTTTTCTAACTCATTACAAAAGGTTCTAGATAGAGCCAACCCGCTAGGGAAGGCTCATCGAGAAAACGCTAGAGACGCGGATATTCTCAAGAAGGCGTACAGGGAAGGGCGTATTGGGGCTGAAGAATTCGCGAGGGCTAATGATTTTTTAGAGCGAGAGCTAAAAGATACGGAAAAAGCCTTAGGAAAAACATCTGCTGCGGTCAGCAAAATGGCTAAACTTGCTGCAGGCGCCTTTGCCGGTATCAAGCTCACCGGCCTGATCAAGGATGTCACCATGGCCAACAGCCGGTTTGAGCAACTGGGCATGGTTATGGGCGTAGTCGGGCGCAACGCCGGACTATCGCAGTCGCAAGTGGCAAGGTACGCGAAAGAAGTCGAGAGCATGGGTATCTCGATGACCGAGTCGCGCCAGACCGTCATCCGCATGATCCAGGCGCAAATGGACCTGACAAAAGCGGCAGAGCTGGCCCGGCTGGCACAGGACGCTGCCGTCATCGCCAATACGAACTCTTCTGACGCGCTTGGTCGCCTGATCATCGGCCTGCAGTCCGGGCAGGTTGAGATCCTTCGCAACATGGGATTAAACGTCAACTTCGCTGCAAGCTATAGCAAGCTGGCGGCGGAGATGGGCGTCACGGTTGACCAGCTGTCCGAAGTCGATAAAGTGCAGGCTCGGACCAATGCCGTGATGGAGGCGGGGTCGCAGATCGCCGGAAGTTACGCGGCCTCAATGGGTAATGCCGGCAAACAGCTGGGATCGACCACCCGGCACGTCGAGAACCTTCAAGTGGCCCTTGGCGCCGTGTGGCAGGGGGAATTCTCCGGTGGGGTTGAGGCGTACTCGTCGGCGCTCAAAGTGCTCGGGGAGAATGCCGACACCGTGGCGCAGGTACTGAAAACGGGGGTTTACGCTGCGGCGGGGATGGCTGCGGGCGCCCTCGCTAAAAAGACCGCTGCGACAGTCTCCGCCATGTTGGCAGCTAGGGCACAGGCAGCAGAGGAATTGCGGCTGGCCAATGCCCATGTTGCTGCCACCGCCCAGGCGTTGGCGCATGCTACGGCCAATAACACCCTGACGGGGGCTACCGGGCGGCTGACCGCGGCCACCGTCGCACACGAGGCAGCACTAAAGCGCCAAGCTGCAGCGCAAGCAGCATCGGCTGGTATCGGGCGCGCCCTGCTGGGGGTTATGGGAGGACCTGCCGGGCTCGCCATCACGGCCGGCGCAGTTGCCTTGTCATTCGTGAACTGGGGTCGCAGCGCAGAAGAAGCGGCTCGCGAGTCAATTGCGCTGCGCGAGGAGACCAACCTGCTCACGCGGGCCGTCAAGGAGCTGGACGCGGCCCAGGCGCAACAGGTTCTCCAGAAGATGGAGGAGCCCTATAAGGTCGCCAAGGAGGAGGCGAGAAAGTACGCGGCGCAGATCGAATACCTCACGATGCAGCTTGACCGGCACCCCAGGAGCGCGAAGGTCGATGAGTGGAACCGATCGCTGGTCGATGCTCGGGGCAACCTGTCCACCGTCAACGAGGCGATTGCTGAGCAAGAAGAAAAAATGCGCCGCCTGAACGAGCGCATCAACGAGATCACGCAGGCTAGAGAAGAAAACAACAACGTCCTAGCCGAGACGGATGAGGTCGGTAAAAGGTGGCTGGCCAGCCTTCAGCAGCGGGCAGACTTTTCGGGGGGGCTGACGGAGGTTCAGCGTGTCTCGATCGCCATCGAGAAGGGATATGCCGGGGCGCTATCGGAAACCGATAAGGCGCTCGCCCTGGCCAATGCTGCGATCATCGACCGAAACAATGCCATCAAGTCCAGCGTCAAGCCGATCAAGGATATCGACAGCGCATACCGGTCGCTCTACGACTCCCTTTTCCCGGCAGAAGCAGCCCATCGCAAATACAACGAGCAGATCGCACTGCTCAAAAAACACCTGTCCGGCGATCAATTGGCTAGAGCCGTCAGCAAGCTGACCAAGGAATTCACGGGCGGCGACGCAGACGGTGCGGCCAAGGCGATTGAGGAATACAATAAAAACCTGAAAACCCTTGTGGATCGACTGAATCCGGCAGCCGTAGCAGCTCGCACGTTTAAAGAAGAACAGGAGTTGCTACTTGACGCTATCGCTCGCACTGGCGATCCAACGGGTGAGCTTGCTAGATCACTAAAAACGCTTGAACAGCAGTACGCAGAGACCAGCAAGGTTACAAACGAGTGGACTAAATGGACAGAATCCGCCCTCGAACGCGTGGACAGCGCCTTTGCAGACGCCTGGCGCAACATTGGCGACGGCTTTGGCAGCTTCCGCGACAACCTGACAAACGCATTCAAGCAGATGCTGGCCGAGCTGGCTCACCTTGCCATCACCCGGCCTATCGTGTTGCAGATTGGTGCAGCGCTGGGTATTGGCGGGGCTTCGGGCAGCGCGCTGGCTGGTGTTGCTGGTGGCGGTGGTGGCGATGGCGGTATCGGGGGGTTGTCTGGCCTGTGGAGTGGTGCCCGCTCACTGATTGGGGGGAACCAATTCGGCTCGGGCATCTCTGACCTTGGGCGCGCTATCAGTCCCACCGGTGACATGGGTAACTGGTTTAGCAGTGCCGGGCAGTACGCAAACTGGCAGTACGGGCTAGCTGGCATCGTCGGCGGCCTTGCCGGCAATATGCTCGGCGGTTACGGCGGGACCGGCGGATCTCTCGGCGCGACCATCGGCATGGCGGCAGGCGGCCCTATCGGCGCGGTAGCGGGGGCAGTAATCGGCGCGGTGCTGGGCTCGCTGTTTGGCGGTAGTAAAACATCGCCTGAATTAAACCTGCGTACTGTCGCAACCGGCACGATGCCCTCTGGGGGTACCGGCTGGGAGCACCACGGCGGCGCTTACGCTTCTGGGGTGTTTGGCGATATCGGTTTTGCCGACTACGGCACACAGCGGTTGAGCACCCTCTTCCCCGACGGGGAGCATGATTTCCTCGAAGCCATTGCGGGCATGGACGCGATGATGGCGTCGCTTGCTCAGAGCGAGGAGCAGTTCAAGGCGATGGAGTCAGCGGCGAGAAGCTGGTCAGCGAGCGCTGGTGGTCCGCAAGGGATTGTTGACCAGCTAAGCGACCGCACGGCGGCAATCCTTGGCGCTATTGACGGAGAATTTGGGAGATTCGTCGCAAGCATTGACGGGGGCCTTGAGGAGATCGTTGCTACGGCGCTGATCGCCAGAGAGGCCATGTCATTGCTTAGCGCTTCTCAGGAGCGACTAGGATTCCGGTTTGACGAGACGGCCAAGGGGGCCTACGAATCGGCGCTCGCTATCGCCGAGCTTACCGGCGGTCTCGACAACCTGGCGGCTCTGCAATCGTCCTATTACCAAGCCTACTTCTCCGAAACCGAGCACGCCGCGCATTTGCTAGAGGATCTGACGCAAGCGCTGGCGGAGATGGGCATGCAACTGCCGAAATCCCGTGACGGGTTCCGGGCACTGGTGGAAGCGCAAGACCTCAACACGGAGGCCGGACAGCGTAACTACGTGGCGCTATTGCAGCTCGCGGGCGGCTTTGACCAATTGCAGCAGCGCCTAGAGGCGGCAGCTGCCGGTATCGCACGAGAGCGCGAGGGTCTTGAGCGCTCGCTGTTGCAGTTACAGGGCAACACCGCAGAGATTCGTCGGCGGGAGCTTGAGCAGCTAGACCCGAGCAACAGGGCGCTGCAGCAACACATTTGGGCGCTGCAGGATCAAGAAGCGGCAGCCAGTGAGGCAGCGGCGGGGATAAACAACGCTATGCACGACCTCCAAGGTGCCTTCCGCCAGCTTGAGAAGAGCGTACAAGCGGAACAGCGGATACTGCGCGAGGCACATAGCGCAACAACGCAAAGCATCCGGAACAATATGTCCCGCGTGCAGGATGCTATGTCTCGCACGGACCGCATCGCAAGCAGCTTGCGCTCGACGCTTGACGGCATGATGCGTACGGACCTTGGCCTTGAGCCAGCGCGGGCACAATCCCAAGCGTATCTGCGCAACGTGCTGGCGTCTGGCGGGCTGGGTGATCCAGATGAGCTTAAGCGGGCGCTGCAGGTAGTAGCCGAGCCGTCAGAGCATCTATTCAGTAACTTCGAGGACTACCAGCGCGATTTCTGGCGGACCGCAAAAGTGGTCAGCAAGCTGGAAGAGCGCGCTTCGGAGCAGCTAACCACCGAGCAGCGTAGCCTGCAAGCGCTGGAGCAGCAGATCACACAAGCGGACCGCCAGTTTGAGCGCGAAATGGCGCGGCTTGACGGCGTGCTGGAGCAACAGGCAGCAGTGCTGGCAGCGCAGCACGGGCATCTCGATTGGCTGGCGACGATCAACGACAGCGCCCTGTCTATTGCAGACGCAATCGCCGCGCTGGAGTTTGCCTTCGAAGCCGCGAAGCTGACACCGCTGCCACCCCCGCCGCCACCCCCGCCACCCTCTGGCGGCGGTTCGTCGGGCAGTATTCGTGATGTCCTGCACTCGGACCTCGACGCTGTCGAGCGTACGATCCGCGATGCGTACGCCATAATCCTGCAAAGCTCAATCTCCGCCGCTGATATCGACTACTGGTCGAGCGTCGGGCTGGAGCGGAGTGAGCTGGCCAGGGCCATCGCTCATACGGGGATGCTGGAGGGCAGTCAGCACGCAGCGAGCTGGTGGGAACGCTACGGGCATCTGGATGAGATTCCAGGCTTCGCCACCGGCGGCATCGCTAGCGGCCCAATGTCAGGCTATCCGGTCGAGCTGCACGGAACCGAGGCGGTGATCCCGCTCAACGGAGGCAATATCCCGCTCAACGTGCCGGGCATTAAAGCGCTGCTGCGAGAGGTGACCGAGCTACGCCGCGACCTAGCCGCGTCACAGCGCACCATCGCTGAAAACACCGGCAAATCAGCGCGGGTACTGGAGCGCGAGGAAATGGAACGCCGTCAAGAGGAGCTTGTGTAATGCAGATCATAAGGCCGCGCCTAGTCGATGAAGCGATGCTAACGGCCTCCGACGTGCCAGCGGACGACTATCCCGAGTGGTCGGCGGGGGAGTACGCTGCAAGCGAGCGTGTTGTTGTAGGCATTGAGGCATTCGAGGCGCTGGTTGATACGAGTGACGAGCCTGCCGAGGGCGCAACCAAGTCGCCGCCTTCTTGGCTCCGGCTTGGCTTTATCAACCGCTGGCGAATGTTCCGTGACGGGCGCGATTCAAAGACCCGCCAGGACGGCGGCATCAACGTAACCGTCACGCCGGGCGCTGTCGTCAGCGGCCTTGCACTGCTTGGGCTTGAGGGGCTTGACGTCACGGTCACGATGACCGACCCCGTTGAAGGTGTCGTGTACGAGCGGACTGAGTCGATCACGGATATTGGCGTCGGCAACTGGTACGGCTTCTATTTCTTACCGTATGACGTGCGTGAGGATTTCGTTTTTATCGGCCTGCCACCCTACTCCGGCGCGAGTATCGACGTCTCGGTACGCACTAGCACGCCTACCGACACGTCCGCTGTCGGGCGCTTTGTCATGGGCCTAGTACGGGAGCTAGGCTTTACGCTGCACGGGGCGAGCGTACGGACCATGGACTTCTCGGTACGCGAGCGCGACGGGTTTGGCAACCTGACGATTGTCCGACGCCGCCAGATCAATCTGGTAGACTACAAAGTATTGATCGACTGTGGTCGCGTCGACTTTGTCAAGCGTGAGCTAGATCATCTCCGCAATCGCGAGACGATATTCATCGGCTCGCCTGATCTAAGCTCAACTGTCGTGTTTGGATTTTATCGCGACTTCAGCATCACAATTGCAGGGCACTCTAGCTCTGACGCAATTTTAGAAGTGGAGGGTTATTGATGACTAGACCAATCGTAAGGCAGTTGCCCCCCGCCCCACAGCGGGGCGAAGATTTCCAGACGTTTACGGAAAAGGCAAACGCGCACGTTGCAGCACTGACGCCGTGGACGGATGACGTTAATGAGCTTGCGACGTGGGTTAACGATACTGCCGAGGATGTTGAGCAAAACGCGCAAACAGCCGTCGATGCCGCGCAATCGGCTAGCAATAGTGCGCAATCGGCTAGCGATAGTGCGGGCGCAGCGGCTAATAGTGCCCAATCCGCAAGAGATGAAGCCGAGCGGGCAGAAAGTGCAGTAGCCGCCCTACCGGAGGGCACGATCTCTGATGAGATGGTAGCGCCGGACAAGACGTGGTCGAGTGAGAAAATCACAGAGGAAATCGCCAACGCTGGCGCTGTTGGGTCTGTGCTATTTTCAATCCCCGGAAAGTCGCTTAGCGGGTACTTGGAGCTAAACGGGGGCACTGTTTTATCTTCGGAATACCCTGATCTTGATGCATTTGTTGGGAACTACCAGGAAATGAGGGCTGTTGAATCTGCACTACAAACCTCCCCGGTTGCTACGTCTCTGTATGGCGGATTTGAGTTTAACGGTATCGCCGTTGCGGTGGGTTCTGGCGGCACCATATTAACTAGCGCAGACGGCATCAGCTGGACAAAGCAAACCTCCCCGGTTGCTACGCATCTGTGGGGTGGATTTGAGTTTAACGGTATCGCCGTTGCGGT